>JACCDG010457503.1_pt1 | contig 17134 bp, 29 predicted proteins | sample 7442471 | NCBI WGS metagenome assembly JACCDG01 (sample SAMN15323444, study PRJNA562643) | freshwater metagenome | isolation source: river surface water | place: USA:Blue River Watershed | collected 2017-08-17 | reverse complement strand
CTTCCGACATTCGCAGTCCTCGCTGCCGGCGCTGCCTTGGATCGTCAATGGGGAGACCCTCCGACGCCTCCAGGCATTGCGATTGACCACTCTTTCGAGCGTGCGGGCAGGGAGTATCGAATCGCTGCCCAGCATGCCGCACAGGCCCTCGCCGGCACGCTCGGCTGGCCAATGCCACGCATCCCAGGTCAGGTGTATTCGGGTCAGTTGTCGGTACCGAAAGTCGACAAAGAGCTGATTGAAAAGCTTGCCGCGTGGGGTGACGGCCCGCTCGGGAACCCGACCTCGGTACCTAATCGTCGGCGGGCTAGCACTCGGTGAGTCCACGCATGCCTCGCGCTCTTGCTGCCCGAATCGATTGTGGTGAGAGTGCGGGCGTATGGATACGACCACGCTTAAGGAAGCCGCCCGCGAGGACGCGAATGAATTCGTCCGGTACGTGACACGAGAGTCAGCCAATGCAGAGGCTGCCGTCGCCGAAAAGATGGTTCGCCTTGCTGACATTTACACCGGCAAACCCGACATCGTATTGGGGTCAGGCGAGGTGCGTGATGCGAAGTCCGCCGCCAAGCTCACGCCTTACGAGCTCGGAAAGCTCATGGCGGCTGATTCCAAAGGAGACGAGACTGCCGGTGAGACTGTCCGGAATGCTCTCGGACAGCCGACTGACCCGCTCGGAATGCTGTGCGACGCCGCCGCCGCCCCGTCGATGTTTCAGCGGATCGATGCGCTCCTCGCGTGCGTCGGCGCTGCGCGGTGGGCCTCACCTGGCCGGAAGCGGCAGGCCGTCGACGCCGCCTGCAAGGTCATGCTGTGGCGCGGTACGACGTGGAAGGATGGCACTCCTGTTCCCCCAAGCCGCCAGGTACAGCGGGCAGCGGAGCGCCTGACAATGGTCGCCCGTCGCAATCGGATCGAGCTTTACGAGGCTCGGGACGAAATGCGCAAGGCAAGCAAAACGGTGAATTTCGGTTTGCAGTATGGGGACAACCTTTCACAGGAGACCATCGACGCCGTCATGGAACGCACAGGGGTCGACTTGAGCCCCCTCGGGTCTGGCAAGCGGGATGCTGTCGTGGTCTTTCCAGCTGAGAAACTGTCGGCCGTGGAGGAGATCGTGCGGCTCGATGCAGCGGTGAAGGGCCTGGAGGACCATGAGGCGCAGGCCACTGCTGTCCGGACCGCCCTCGACAAGGTCGCAGAAAAGCTACGCCCGCTCGCCGAAGCTCATGAGTACGCTCAGACCTACCTGCCTTTCCACAACGCGATGCAACTCACATCGGAGGAGCTTGCAAAGGCGGCAGCGGAAGGTCCCGATCTGTACGCCAAGCGCACCGCGGAAATGCACGAGGCGGCGCACCGCGAGCTCATGGCCGGGCATGCAGTGCCGGCGGGGTTCATCGACCCAGATCTCGATCCACCGCGGAGCGGCTATTCGATAGGCGCCTCAACTCTGGCCGGCGTCGACCTTATGGTGGGGTATGGGCCCTCCGAGGACGGCAAGCGGCAGTCACACCTAGTCGTTGTCGACCCGGTGAGCACGGAGGGGATCTGAGCCATGCCAATCGCCGCCCGAATCCTAGCCGACTCGGTGAGTCCTGCCGGCATTCGACTTACCACAATGGAGATCGTCTGTTATCGGTATGTCTGGGCCGAATTCATGACGCACCGGTGTTTCAGCCGCAATGCCGGCTCCACCCGCGCCACACCGATCGCCACATTCATCACACGAGTGCTTGATGACCCGGCTATTCCGACCCGTTGGGGGTCGAATGGCAAGGGCATGCAGGACCACGGCGAGGTCGCTCCCGAGGTCGCGGCCAAGGCCGAAAAGGTGTGGCTCCGCGCACGGGACAACGCGATCGAGTCAGTCCGCGAGCTGGAGGAGCTCGGGATCCACAAACAGATCTCGAATCGGCTTTTGGAGCCATGGTCGCTAATTACGGCCATCGTGACCGCGACGGACTGGGGCAACTTTTTCGACCTGCGGCGCGCTCCGGACGCCCAGCCCGAAATCCGCGTCCTCGCTGAGCGTATGTGGGAAGCCTACATGTCCTCCACCCCGACCCTGCTCGGGTGGGATGACTACCACCTCCCACTCATTCAGGAGGGCGAACGCGCCCAATTGGGCGATGAGCAGGCAGTCAAGGTGAGTGTCGGGCGTTGTGCGCGGGTGTCATACCTGACGCATCACGGGGTGCGGGACCCAACGGCGGACATTGCGCTGCATGACCAGCTCGCCGGCAATGGGCACTGGTCGCCATTCGAGCATGTCGCCCGTCCACAGATCGGGCCTGGAGAGTACCTGTCGCAATGCGGCAATTTGTGGGGCTGGACACAATATCGAAAGGTGTTGCCGGCGGAGCATCCGTACGATGGGGGAGACCTCATGAAGCGCCCGGGCATCGAGGCAGTGTCTGTCAGTCCGGCGTACAAGCGCTTCTTTACCGACTCAAAGACGCTGATTATTGACGGTACTCCGGACATCATTCGTGGTGGTCGCCAGCGCCTGCGCCCTGAGCGGGTAGGATTGGGATCTTCGCCTGCTCGCTGGCCGACTGACGCCGAGATCCTGTCCGTCAAGGCGGCCATGACTCCGCCCGTCGCACCTCCGGCCACAACGCCCGAGGTATCATGGTGGACCACGATTAGGGCGATTGTGGTCCTGATTTTCGCACTGCTCGGGGCGCTGTATCTCGGCCTTGATGTTGCGCAATTCATCGTCAGCTTGGGGGCATGAGCCGCACCACAAACAGCATCGAATCGCCCGTCTTCTGGGCCGCAAAGAATAGGGCGCGTACTACCGCGCCCATCTTTGTGCAATCCCGCACGCCAAGCCTGTTCCATAACGGGCTCGTCGATGAGGACTCCGACTTTGAGGTCAGTCCGGTGGGCTGTATCTACCGCGGCCCAGCACGAAAGTCCCGCCCAGGTCAAGTACCTCACAGCACCTTGTTCGGACATTCGCTGTGGACAATGTCACGGCCGACCTACACGGCCATTCAGCGCGCTTCCGCCCACCGGGCCGACATGATGTCCGAACATGACCTCGCCGAGTCCTATCGGGTCTGTCGGGCAACGGATCGCTTCACAATGCTGACGGTCACGGAAAAGGTGCCGGTCGGCACCATCGACCGCCTCAACCGGTCATGGTGGAGGACGTTCGGAGTGGGCGTACTAATCCTCGGAGCCCTCGTGGCGCAGTTGGTCTGGCTGCGGGATTGCGGTGTCCTGTGAGTCCGCAGCGATTCGACAAGGCGGTCGATATTCCGCAAAAGCTGCTGGAAGCGGCCAAACGATACCCTGACGCGGTGATTCGGCAGAATGCTGACGGCGAGTGGCTGTTGTATCCGCACGGAACCATGATGACGGCAATGATGGACGCGGTTGCAGAGCTTGATCGGAATCCGCCACGTCAAGCTTGGCCGGCTCTTCGAGGCTTGGCGGTCGTTGCATACAATTTCCTGCGCGCCGTCAAGTGGTTGATTGTGTGGATTCTCACAGTCGCGTTCCTGATCGAAGTCCTGACGCTCGACTATCTGCGCGATCTCGGAGGTGCGGATCCAAACCGGGTCGACCACGCAAAGAGGGTCAGGATCTCAGGGACGCGGGCAAAGGCTGCGGAGATACGTGGAATTGGGGCTTGGCCGGCGCTAATCCTGTTCGTGGTCGGCTTTCCGATCTCGCTGGGGCTGCATTTGGCTGCCGTTTCGTGGCTGTTTGGCGGTACTATCTTCCTACCATGAGGATCGGAGTCGTCGCAGACTGCCATATCGGCAATCACCAATTGTTCAAAGGGCGCACCGTCGCTGGCATCAATGAGCGCTGCAAGCTGACAATCGATGCGTTTGCCGCCTCGTATCAGCTTGCCATTTCATGCGGCTGTACCGACTTTGTAGTCGCTGGCGACTTGTTCGATACAGAGCGCCCCTCGCCAATGGTCGTTGCTGCTGTTATGCGGGTCCTCGTCCCGCCGGATGCAGACCCTAATAGGCCACGGCCGAGATTGTGGGTCCTCAAAGGTAACCACGACTCTAATTCTGAGGTCGCCGGAGACCACGCACTCGGGCCCTTGTCCTGGCTCGGTGATTCAGTCCAGGTGCTGGAGGACTGGTGTATTACTGAGCCGCCGCGAATAGCTGCGAATCGCTGGCGCATTGTATTTCTACCTTTCAAACCCGACGCGCCTGCGTGGGTCCCTGAGCTCTTGCCGACCCTCGTGTCAGGTGTCGAGCAGGCGCCGACAATCGTGTTTTCCCATTTCGGGCTGTCGGACGCCGACACTCCTGCATATCTGAAACACGGGGCAATCGATGCCGACGCACTCCAGCCGCTCATGGCCGAGAACGGGGTGAAAGTCTGGCTTTCGGGCGATTGGCATGCTCACAAAGTCTGGACATATCCCTCGGGCGAAGAGATTCGTCAGATCGGCGCGCTGACTCCCACAGGATTCGATAATCCTGGCGACGATTCCGCATATGGAAGTCTGCTCATTGTCGACCTCAAAGACGACGGCTCCCACTCCATCACCCGACATGTACTCCCAGGTGCGCGCTTTGCCTACTTTCCGTCCAAGGCCGCACATACACTCATGGAGACCCACCCTGAGACGCAAAATGTGACGTATCTCAAGGTCAATCCGGCGGACTGGGCGGCTTGTGAGGAAGAGCTCACGGCTGCGAAGTCGACGGGACGTATCCGTGACAGCATCCTCGGAGCAAGCGAATCACCACGAGCCAAAGCTACAGGGTCCGAGCTCGAAACCGAGATCGGCGACATCGCTCCAGCCTCACCCGAGGAAGCCCTGGAGGCATACATCGCCCGTATGGAGCTTGACTCGGACACCCGCCAGGAGTTGCTCACCCTATGCCGCGCGTACCTACAAACCGGAACCTCGAAACGTACGTCGTGAAGATCTCGGCGCTTCCTCCGCCAGAAGCGCTCCCACCCGACGCCTCGCCTTCCGTCCGCGCGGTTTACGCACACCTGCATGGTCCTATCCGGATCGTTGGATCCAAACCGCGCGGGGCAGAGGTGGTCGGGATAAAACCGGCGGACAGGACCCCGGAGCGCGTAGCGGCATGTATCGTCGCGTACCTGTCCGCCGCGTACGGGCAGGGGCCGTCCGCTCACCCCAATCCCCCCAAGCTGCCGGCAGTCGTTTCTCCGGGCGGCCTGGGCCCTCGTACCGTGGGCGGGGACCTTCACATTCAGGTCCCCAAGTGCGAAGGGTTGAAAGGGGTCGGCGCGATTTGGTCAGGTAAGGCAGCGTTCATCGCGCACAACCTCGCTGCCGAGCTGTGGTTGCAAGAGAGTGCACAAGGCGATCTCCTCGCTTTTGCGATCTCAGTCGATTTCGACCTGGAGCAGGCGGTCTGTGCGCTCCCTGTTGTCGAGGCCGTGGCTCATGAAAAGCCGGCCGTTGCCCCAGCGAAGGACGTGCCGAAGCCGTCAAGCGGAGTCGAGGACGAGGCCGAATTCAAAGGACCGTCACAAGGCCCCGCAGGACGCAAACACACCATAGGTCCAGCTGCCCAAAAGCGGGTGCCGGGGTACATGGGGATTGTTTCGGAGCCCGTTGTGGTCGACACCCCGCCAGCGCCTGCCCCAAACCTGCCGGCGATTGCCGAGCCTCCAGCGGAGGACTGGGCAGCGAGCAAGCCCGAGCGTCCGCTTTGGTGAGCAAAGTCACCGAGTGGAAAGGGTTGCGCCCTGAAAATGTGGGCGAAGATTCGGTACACTATGACCGCAATCGCCGCCGCCTCCGAGATCACCACCATGACGAGCCAGCCGACCAATCCCACCACAGATCGTGCCTTGCCGGTCATCCGCCCCGACTCCGTGGTCTATTCCGCGCACGGGGCGGAAATGCGGCCCGCCTTCCACGAGGGCCAGCGTGTGTGGGTCCGTGGGCTGTTTCCGAACAAGCTCGTTCGCGGGCACATTTGCGGGTTCGCCGGCCGCGCCGCCGACCATGACGTGTGGATCGTGGATTTCGGCGCCATCCTCGGGCAGGAAGGGGCGCAAATGTACGCCTGGAGCTGCGCCGTCGTCGCCCACACCTACATCCTCACCACTCCGTCGGCCCGCGTGGCCGATCAAAATTGGGGCTTCCGCCCCGCCGTGGAGACGGCGAAGTGAAGGCCGCACGCTGGGGCGTTATCGCCCACGCTGTCGCCGAGTTCGCGGCCGACTTCGACCAGGCCAGGTACCGAGGCCCGAAGTTCACATGGGAGGGGTTCCCGGACCTCGCTGTCCGGCTCCTCTCCCTGGAAGCAACTGCATTCGGCCGGCGCCCGAAAGTGGTCGCCATGATTCGCCGAGCTGCTGAGATTGAGGCCGAACAGCGCATTTCTGCGCGCAAGGAGACATGACGATGGGTACCGAAACCGATACGAAAGTCACACCGTTGTGCCTCCTGCCACCGGATGAGGTGGCAAAGGTGCTCCACCGGGTCTCAATCCTGTTCGGACTGTCCAAGTCCACAAATGAGGCCGAACGTGAGAACGCTCTCGCCGCGGCCTTCACGATCATTCGCAAATACGACATCGAGGCGGCCAAGGTCGCGGCGCTTGCCGCCGGGGAACACCTGTCGGAGCTCCTCACGTCCAGACTCAGCGTGATCGCTCGGCTGCTGGGGCGGTATGGCCGCGTGCCGCGCTACATCACCCCGATCATGTCCGCCATCGCCGAGACCCAACATTGCGCGGTCAACGGGTTCAGTGTGGAGGATGAGGAGGTCGGCAAGGACGGGAAGGTGCGCAAAGTCACCGCGACCGAATTCCTCGTCTACGGCACCGCTGACGACACCCAACGCGTTTGCGACCTGTTCACATTCGTACTCGCCCAGCTCGCCGACATGGTCAAACACTACGGCGGCGACGGGCGTAAACGACACAGCTTCCGGCTCGGGGCCGCCCTTCGCTTGCACGAGCGCATTCGGGCTGCCGCGGCTCAGGCCGACGCAATGTGCAAAGAGGACGCCAAGGATGACGACGCGGGGTCTGGCCTGGCGCTGGGCCCTGGGGAAGCGCTCACCTCCACCGCCCTCGCCCTCCTCGACAAGCGCAGGAAAGCCGCTGAGGAAGCGCGCGATGCGGACGCTCAGGGTGCGGAGCATGAAACGGCGGACCTTACGCCGAATGACGACTCCGCCTTCACGGACGGATACCTCGCCGCCGGGTCCATTCAGATCATGATTCGGACCGCGCTGCCGGAAGAGTCCAGCCCGCCGGCCAAACTTCGCGCCCTACCTGGTGGACGCGCGTAACGGCTCATACAGAAATTAGCCTCGTGGGTCGAATTTCTGTATCCCCGACACCCGATCGATCTTTCGTACTTATAGTTGTCGACTCTGCGGATCGAATCCCGTATACCCAATCTCAGGAGACGCCGCCCGCCATGAACACCGATACCGCCACCACTGAGCTCGCTCGCCGCTTCGAGAATCGCACCGACGACATGATCTACATCGTGATCGTACACGGCGACGAGGGTTCCTACGTGCTTGGCAACGGCAAGGGCGCTCTCATGGGCTACGAATCGCGCACCGACGCTCAGGACATCCTGGACGGCATTCTGGACACCGGCGCTTACGGCGAGGTGGAGGCCCTGGAGCCGTACACCGCGCTCGATCTCGACAACGGGCCGGAGGATCTCCTCGGTGCGCTCCCCTCCTACGATGAGGACGACAGCGACGACGATTGCGACCTGAATGCCTGAGCCGGCCCTGGACAAGCCAGCAGGCGGGCATACGCTGAGAATCGCTATGCTCGCCGCACCTACCGACATCACCATCCCTCGGACGATCTACATCACCTCGATCTGCGTGGTCCGGCACCGCGAAGGCGCAGACCACTTGATCGCCCGCTCGAATCTGCCCTCCGGGGTCTGGCCATTCGACACCGCGGCGACCCTTTCCACCGATGTCGCTCGTGGTGAGGCTGTGGCCTACATCACCCAGCATTTCCCGGGCGTCAAGACGTGCATCGTGACGGACGAGCGCAATTACCGCATCGACTGGGCTCGCACCCCGCCTGTTCTCGTGCCGGACAATCGCAAGATCTCCGAGGGTGAGTTCGTCGAATGAAGCTCTACATGGTCACGGTAGCGTCCCGCTATTCCGTCGGAGAGCTGCGGCGTGTTGTCTCTGCTGAGACGCCTGCGAAGGCCGTCGACCTCGCCAAACAGGAACACGATGACGCCCCTCAGTACCTGACGGCGAAGTGGTCCTGCCTGGGGTCGACTGACAAGTTCACGAAATCGAAGGTGCTGGACTGGCCATGAGCGCGAAAGAGCTAATCATCCTCGGGGAAAGGATCGCTCTCCTCCAGGCCAAAATCGCAAGGTCCGAATCGCGCACGAATGAGGTGTTGCGCGAGCTTGGATTGCGCCAGCTCGACCCGCACAACTTGCTGGACGAAACGTTGCGCGAGGATCACCTCTACTTTCTGGAGATCTCCGCCATAATCGCCGGACACGCTGTGGGGGGCACACCATGTCCGGACGCGCTTATGTTTGAGGCGCTCACCCTTGGACGACTGCTCGCAACTGAGCTGGAGATCATTGCGGAGGGTGGGACGCTTCCACCTCCAGCCGCCGAGCCCGAGGGGGTTCGGGCGTAGGAGCATCGCCATGGACGACGTATCGAGCAAATACCCGCGTACCTTCCACCTGCCGTGGTCCCCAGGCGGCACGAGCGACGACAAGCGCTTGACGCGCGAAGAGATCGCAACCCAATTCCTCGTCCCCGGCGCGGAATACGTCATTACAGAGAAGATGGACGGGTCCAACCTCGCCCTGACACGCACTGCGGTCTATGCCCGCTCTCACTCGGGGGCGCCGGCCCATCGCTCTTTCGACGGGGCAAAGTCACTGCATGCTCAAGTCGGCCACCTAATCGACCTCGGGACGACGGTTTTCGGCGAGTGGCTGTACGCAAAGCACTCAATCGAATACACGAATTTGCCGTCGTATTTCCTGCTGTTCGGCGTGCGTGATGATCGCACTCAGTCATGGCTCTCATGGGAGGACTGCGAATTCATGGCGGAATTTCTTGGGGTGCCTACGGTGCCCGTCCTGTGGCGTGGGACCTCTTTGCGCAATGTCGACGACCTGGAAAGCATGACGATGTGGCTGTATGCGAAAGCGGGCGCGTGCGGAGCTGAGCGCGAAGGGGTAGTGGTTCGCCATACCGCTGCATTTTGGGACCCAGAATTCCGAATCCGCGTTGCAAAGCTCGTCCGGCGCGACCATGTCCAGACCGACACGCACTGGAAGGACCAGGAAATCGTCCGTAATGGGCTCCGAGGCTCGCCATGAGCTCGCCCAAGTCCCTTGAAACCCTGGCGCGCCTGAGCCGGTCAGCTCGCCCTGTGCGGCCGCCTGCGCTCCGGATCCGTTACCGATCCAGCCGTGGCCGGCCCGAAACCGCCATCGTCCGAGAGGTCTCCAAATGCGGAGGTCAAGGAAGGGTGGTGCTGGTCGGCGATGACTGGAGCTCGAAGGGGTATTGGCTCCTGTACTACCGACACGCTGGCTACCTGTATCGGATTTGGACTTCTGACCCGAGCAAGCGCGAGCTCCGGGCGTGGCTGCGTTGGTTCCGGTCTGCCGCCTTCCGCCGCGAGCACGAGGTCAGCATCGATCCAGCTGTAGTCGACGCCCTCCCCGAGGCGGACAGACCATTCAAGACCAACCCTGTCGCCCCAGCCGAGGGTGTCTGGCTCGGGTGGCGTCGTCGATTCCTGCGCCCGCAGCCGGCTGACATTGTCCCCGACTGGGTGCGCAATTACAGTCGGCTCGGTTGCGCACTCCAGCGCTACCCGGAGGTGCCGTCTGGCTCGCTACTGCGCCACGCAAAGGGCAGACCTTTTCGCTCTCGGGGTCCGAATTGGAAGCGTGCGCGTCCTCACGGACTGCGCCATGATCCAATTGCCTAATCGTGGCCACTATCAGGCGCATGGCCACGCTACTCACCAAAATCGCCCGCGCTGCCGAGGCTGACCTCCAGGTCTCCCCGCCGCTCCCCATTCCTCGCATCGTCTACGTCGTCGCTGCTGCGGCCCTGGCAGTCGGAGGGAGCGTCTATCTCACCATCACCCAGCGCCTGGAGCCGAAGCGGTGAGCTCCAAACTCCAGCGGATCACGACCATTTCCGTCCTTCGCGCGACTCTCCGTAACGAGTGGTATCGCGCCGGGGCGGATGACGCTCATGGATCTCCGGCGGGTGAGCGCGTCACCCTGGCGAGCCTGTTCCGTGGACGAATGCTTGTCCGGCGGGCCTGGCGTGGTGTCGATGGCGAAGCGTCTGCCGCATACGAATATCGGGCGTCCGACCAGCTTATGGTCGCCGCCAAAGCGAGCGGTCTGCTCGACTTGATACAGGGGTCCGAAGTCGGACGGTATGCGGTCGACTCGTGAGATCCATCACGACATGGATGTCAGCTCGAAACTGGTATGACATTTCTGTCATGGTGGACAGAACGCTGTTTAGACCGGCTTGCGTGGCATATGCGCGGTTTAGGGTATGACAGAAATGTCATACGAAAAGGATGGCCTATGTCCCAACGTATTGAGATCATTGGGATTTGGATCTCGGGTTGGCATGGCATTTGAGGTGCAAGAGTTAGGAGCAATGAACGCCTCGACCAAGCCCGCCAAAGTGACTGTCTCCGCGACCGAGAATGCTGCCGGCGAGCGCGAGATCACCCGTAACGGCGTTCTGGTTGGGACCTGCTCTCTGACCATCGCCTCCTGGTGCGGTTGCCGTGGTCGCCGTGAGCGGTGGTGGAACGTTACCAGCGTCACCGGCCACACCTTCCGCACCCCGACCCCCCTCCTTTCCGACGTTCGCGCCCTCTTCGCGTAACCCTGCCTGACCCGCCACCCGAAAGACTCACCGCCATGACGACCGCCACCCTCACCATGACCGTTGCCGCCCTGACGACCGCCCTCCAGACCGCCGGATTCAGTTTCCGGACCGTCGCCCGCGCCATGAACAATCACTCCTACGCCCGCCTGGAGGGCCGCAAGGCGTTCACGGTGGTCAACATCCTCGGCGAGGGGCCGCACGTGCGCGTGGAAGCCACCGTGGGCACCAACGAGCCGGTGTGGGATACCGAGGTCGCCGACAAGATCGTGACCGCCCTCCGCGCCCAGGGCTTCGACGCCGTGAATGGGTGCTGCTGACCCCTCCCCACAACCCCTCGCCGAAAGAACGTGATCGCCATGGGATACAGCTACCAGACCACCCCGAGCGGCCGTGAGGCCCTGTGTTGTGATGCGTGCCCCGCCGCCGGACGAGTTGCCGGCGTGCGCAAGCGGACGTGCCCCTGCCGAGTCAAATATCGCTCGGGTAACTCGCTACCGTACTGCCCGGCGCCGGCCCTGTGCTCCGCCTGCTACCGCCGCCTAGGCTATCAGGCGGGCGTACATGCACACTGCGCGGCTGGCGCAGTGCACTCCCAAGCGCAAGAGGACGCGGTCACGGCAAGGATTGTCGCCGGTGACCTCCCCGTGCGGGCGGCCTGGGGGAATCAGGTGGTGGACGGCAAGGCGTGGACGCTCGTGCTGTTCGGGGACTACATGGCCGCCAACGGGCGGGAAGAGTGGCGCCTCGTCAAGCCCGACGACTACCGCTCGAATGAGTACCTCTCCGACCATGACGCCCGCGGAGCGCTCACGACCAACATCCGCCGCTGAATGTGAGCCACCTCACCGAGCGGACGACTGGCCGTCACCACATTAGGTCCCATCATACCCTCGACACGAAAAAGGAAGCCGCCATGCGAATCTGTGCCTTCACTCACACCCAACACCTCGTCCTCCAGCAGTACCCCGGCCGGTCGACGACCTGCCCCAACCGCTCGAACCCGATCGCCACGGCGACCAGCCCGGCGGAGCTCGACGCCACCGTGGTCATCCTCCGCGACGGGGACCACCTGTCCCCCGAGGGGTACGTCGTGGAGGCGGGCGCACTCGCCCAGGCCGTCAAGGAGGCCGGCACGAATGACCGCTCGTGCGAGGATGTCGCGCGCCAGATCTGCGACCGCGTGCTCGCCCTGATCGGGCCGCGGCCCGCCAAGGACGGGATCCTCGCGGTGCGCGTGTCGCTCAAGAACGGCCCGAACATCGTCTCGTTCGAGGAGCTCCTGGAGGTCCCGGCAGTCCGTGCGACCAAGGGGAAGGCGAGCAAGAGCGAAGGCCGCAAGACCCTGGCCAAGCCCGCCCAGGTCTCGGCCAGGAGCTCGACATCATCGAGCCTCTTCTACCCCGGTCGTTATGAGCCTAACTACCCGTGATCCCCCGCCCGGGCCGGGTTTGAATACTCGGCCATGAGCGCCTGCATCGCGGCGGACAGGGGCGCAAATGCCTCGCGTTTCGTCGCCCTGTCCAGCAACCCACAAAGCCGCCCGAGGTATTCGACGACCTCGGGCCGTTCCATGTCGGTGTGGAGAGCGGCCTCACAGGACCCGCGCATTCGGAGCTGACAATACGCCCGCCCCTTTTCGCGCAGGTGCGAGTTGTCCATTTTGGGGTCCTCGGGTGGCAGGGTCGACCGCCGAAGAGCGACGGTCAGGAGCGCTGCCGTCGCGGCGAGCTCCCAGCGTCCGGTCGGGTTGGGGCGATCTTCTGCGTCAGTGCATTGCGCCGGCATAAAATGCGCAAAGACCTCACGGCCCAGCGCCTTGGGCACGAATCGCCAGCAGGTCGGGCAGCACAGATATTTCGGCTGGCAGGGACGGCCGCAACGGGCGTGGCAGTGATGCCCAATTCCCCAAGCCGTCATGGCGTGGTGACCTGAATCGGGAAGCCGCCCATGCCCGCGAGCTCCACGTCCAATGTCTTGCGGACTCGAAGGCGATACAAAGTGGCGCCGGTGCCTGAGATATCGTCGGCGATGATCACCGTCCGGATCACACCGTCTGAATCGCCGGCGGACGTGCGCTTGATATACGCCTCTGCGGCGCCCTGTCTCGTGCTGGACGAGTAAGTCGTCCCTACCGATTCGGAGTGGCGTCTCCAGCCGAGCAGGCCGTGTTTGTCAACATCGAGGATGCGATACTTCATGTGAGTTTCCAGGCGTCAGGTTTGAGGGTTGACCGCCGCCGACCACGAGGACCGTAGCGGCGAAGGTACGCGTCCGAGCTGCCACCACTTCCGCCATCCTGGGGAGCGCTTGCAGGAAATGCGGCAGGACAGACGCGATTTGCTAGGAGTGTTTCAGGTCCGCGATGTCCGAAAATGAGCTGCTCAGCATGGGCAAAGCACGGGACGAAACCTGTGTTATTCGCCGCGTCCAGCTGACAGCGCGTTGGCATACCGAAGCGCTCGCGGTGGCCGACGGAAGCATACGACACCCTTGTCCCACCCCGTCCTACATAGTGGACTGGAGCCATTGCGGACGCCGCAAGGCGGGACAGACAGTTGAGGATGCAACACGGCGGGTAACCGTAATATGCGCCCATGCCGGACCAGTAGGCGAAACCGTGGACGTTCCCGCGCGAGTCGTGTTGGATATCGAGGTGATTCGAGCTCACGGCGACGGCTCGAATTCGGGGATGAGGTTTGCCACCTGGATCGGTGTGCCAAGCTCGATCAACTCCTGGCGAATTCGCTCGGCGAGTTTGGAGGCGCGCTCCTCCAGCTTACCGCGGCGGAGCTCCAGACCATCCAGATTCACTCCAGCGGAGCGGGCGTTGGACAGCGACCAGGAGAAACTACGTCCTTGCTCCAGGTTTTCGAGTGCCCGATTCGCGCGGTCACGATCGATTGTTCTGCTGCTGACGGTGGGAGATTTCGGCATTGGCGGACTCCAGAAATGCGAATGGGGCCCGCAGACCCCATAAGCTAGCGTGTATTCGGTTGTGGGTGCGTGTGGTATTACGCGGCCGCGACAGGAGCGGCGTCGGACTCTGATTCGGCGGTTTCGCCGGTGCTGGGGTCGTTGGAGGGAATGTAGGCCCAGCGCGTCGAGCGGGTCCGCCCGTGATGGACGACGCCGGTGCCGCCATTCACGAGCGACTGGGCAGCCGCGCGTGCGAGGAGGACATTCGAGGTCGCCTGGGTGGCCTTGATGAGCTGTTCCGTCGTGAGCTCGCCGGGGAATTCGGCGTTCTGTGGGGCCGGCGCAGTCTTGTCCGCGGCGAAGGCGGCAGCGACATCGCGCTCTGCCTTAAGGGCGGAAAGGAACTTGTCGGCGACGGGCTGGATCTTGTCGGAGCTGAATGACTTGGATGCCATAACGAAAGAGACCGTAAACATTGCAATCAGTCATTGCAATGGGTTCCGGCATTGCAATTGCATTTAGGGGTGTGAGCGGCCGCACAGGTCGCGGACGCGCGTTTTCCCTTCCAGACGTTTTGACTCCAGCGAGACCCCAATCCACAACCCGAGCCGCTCGGACGTAGAACACTTGCTCGATTTCAAGCACATGTGGACGGCTCGACGTGTGGCGGCGATGGCTGACAGCACGGGGATGTCCAGCGCCTCCGGGGCGACACACGGCCCGAGGAAGCGCACGGAATACGCTGCCATGAGGCCGTGATTCCCACGCACTCCGAAGCGCAGGAGCTCTTTGGGAGGCGGCCGTCCTGTCCTTGGGTCCGGGTCCAGCTTGTGCTCCGGACATCCGGGGTGGAGATACAGGTACTTTAGCGAAATCGCTTTCCGGTATGCGGATTCGACATCTTGAACGCGGTTGTTTCCATGGACGCCGACGCGTCGGGCGCAATCACTGCCGGGACTCTCGCGTTTGCAGATCCCCACGAGCTCCTGCTCGAATTCGGGGTGACCGGCGAGGCGGACTCCAGCTTTCGTCCCGTCCATAGGGTCGAGAGTGAGAAGTCGCATAAAGAATCCCAACGCAATGATGGCTGTCCCCATTGACTCACCTTTCGGTTTGTGGCGGGGCTTTGGGAGTTGCGTCGGAGTCGTCGCCGACCCAATACACCCAGGGCTTGCCCGTCCATCGCTTGTATAAGCGGGCAATTCCTTCGCAGACAACCACAAACCCACCGCCGCCAATCACTGCAACTGCAAAGACAATAAGCATTGGAGAGCCTGTAGATTGCGTAGTGGTCGATAGGCGTTCTGTGTGCTGGGCTGAGGTGTGGTGGAGAGCCGGAGGCGGGGATCGAACCCGCATAGATTCCAATTACGCTTACCCGTTTAGAAGACGGGGACGGTACACCGGCGGAAGTTGCGGACCGATCCTCGCCGATCCGCAACGGTTTGTCAGCTCACCCGAGGAGCCCGAGCATGGCGTCCGTGCCGCTCGTGGTGGTTGGCTTGCGGACCTCGGGGAGGTTGGTCACCCGACGAATCTTGCCCGTGATGGCGGCCTGGACGAACGCCGGAGAGACCTCATTGCGATAGGCGATCTGTCCGATCGTGTACCCCGCGCCATGGTCGGCCAGCACCGCCTTGACCGTGAGAGCGCTCACAGTCTTGCGGCCATTCGGGTCTGCGGTGAGGGTGCGGACCTTGTTCCGGCTGAGCGCGATCGGGCGGGTCGGCATGGGGACGTGCACATACGACTGTCCGCGGGCGACGGCGTAGATGGTGGCGAGCGGTAGCAGGTAGTCCCGCGCGAGGACAGGACCAGGCACGGAATCGAGCAGGTATGCGGTCCGAATGCCGGTGACTTCTGCGTCCGTCAGCCGGCGGTGCATGAAAGCGGCGCTCATGAGGTCGCGGATGCTGCGTTCATACTCCTTGCCGGCAAAGTACAAACGCACGCTCGGGAGCTGAATCCCGGGGCGGTAGCGATTCCCCACAGCCTCGCCCGTGGTCGCGTTACGGACGTGCCCGAGATTCGATACCTCGTACGCAGGGAAGCCAGGAACGGCCCGCCACAGCTCGGGGGCCTTGGAGGTGAGCTGCTGGGCTGTGAGGTGCTGAGTCTTCACAACGGCGCCGGAGCGGCTGGTAGATGAAACAGTCTGAGTGTTTTCGAGCATGCTTTGGTTGCAGGTTGCGCATTCCGCGCTGTGCGTGTTTGTGAGCAAAAGGACACCACAGCCACGGCGTCGGGGCACTCAGGCTGGCCGACAGCGTGGATTGTTGTGGTGTGAAGCCCCCGGAGGGATTTGAACCCTCATACCCGACTTACAAGGCCGGAGTCCTGCCGTTGAACGACAGGGGCAATGCGGCTCCAAAGAGGGACACCGCCCGAAATCCAGTCACAAGCATGGGTCGGCCGCAAAGCCGACGCAAGAGCGTGCCGAATCTTCGTGTTAGACGCTGGAAAGCCTATCCTCAGCGATAGAGGAAAAACCGTCCAGCGAGTGCGTTATTCGCCGGCCCGGTTGAACAGCGGCAGGGTCCGAATGGCGGCGGGGATCTCGCCAGGGCGGGACGTGGCGAGCAGTTCATTGTGGCCGATGTCGAGGCTGACCACCTGGGCAAGTCGCCCGTGAGCCTCCAGCTTTGGGAGGTCGGCGCCGCGCAAGATCATGTCCTCCGCGAAGGTCCCGATTGCGCTCCATAGGACCCGAATCAGCAGGCCGGTCGCGTGAACGGCGGTCGCCTGAATGCCGGGGTCTGAGGCCGGGGCGCTGGACCGTTCGGGGTCGGCGCCGTAGAGAGCGGAATGGAGCCCGGAAGCGACGGTAGCACGCGAGTCCTGGAGAGAGCCCTCACGGGCGCCGGTCGTGATGATCTCCATCATCATTCGGAGGTATGTCTCGCCGCGGGCGCGGATGGTGGCGTCAAACTCGGCGAAGCGCTTGGGGTCGGAGAGCTGGAGCTCGCGGAAGGCGGCCGGGGTCATGTTCGCAATGTCCTGCGGAATCTCCGTGGTCGGTTTGGTTTCGGTACCCATTAGGTATGTGACTTTCGGTAGGTTTGGTTGTGTCAGGCGCTAGACACGCCGAGACCCGGCGCCGGGGCTTTGTCTGCCTCGGGACCGGGTCTCGAACGTTTTCGCTACCATGGAGTGTTGGGGGGCTGGTTGTGGCTCAGGCCACGGTGATGCCGGCGGAGGTCAGGATGGCGCGGGCGCCGTCGGTGATCGCGGGCTTGCAGGTGAGCTTGAACGCCGAGACCGGGTTGCCGGTCACGTTCGCACCTTCGGCGGCGAGGTTGAGCATCACGACCAGCTGGCCGAAGAGGTGGGCGGCCGCCATCTCGT
>JACCDG010900292.1_pt1 | contig 17136 bp, 12 predicted proteins | sample 7442471 | NCBI WGS metagenome assembly JACCDG01 (sample SAMN15323444, study PRJNA562643) | freshwater metagenome | isolation source: river surface water | place: USA:Blue River Watershed | collected 2017-08-17 | reverse complement strand
ATACCCATTTCATGATTTGTGGTCGCCAAATGCGTTTCGACCAATTGGATTTAGCGGTCAATGATTCTTATGTTGCGAATCAATTTGTGGTCAATTATAAGAAAATTGAGGATTTGACCGAGTGGTTTGATAAAGCAGATATGCAAGCGAATTTGGTGAAGACACGCCTGAATTCAAACGACGTCGGACGTTTTGTCGAGGCCATGTATCCCTACAAAGGGACTTACCAAATGCAGGGAAAAGTTTCAGGTACGGTGCGGAAATTAACCCTCCAGAAATTCCAAATGGGCTTTGGGAAAAAGAGTATTTTAAGGGGCAATTTTGCATTTCAGGGTTTGCCCGATATTCCAAAGACCCATATGGATTTTGTAATGCAAAACTCCTTATTTGTGCCGGAGGACTTGGCCGTGTTTATTACGAAGCCTGCTGCGGATAAGATGCGTATTTTGGGACCTGTGGCATTTTCTGGCGTATTTAAAGGGACAAATACGAATTTCCGAACTGCGGGGAAAGGGCAAACGGGGCTTGGGTACATGGAAGGGGATGTGACGATGCACATGAAGGATTCCATGGCCTTGTCCGGATACGAAGGTCGGGTGGCGCTGAAGAAGTTTAAGTTAGGGAAATTGCTCGTATTGGAAGATTACCTGGGTACCATCGATCTTGCTGCCAAAATCAAAGGAACAGGCTTTTCAAATGCGTCCGCGAATGTCAACTTTGATGGAAATATCTCGGAAATTAACTTCAATAAATATGCCTACAAACGCGTTAGTTTGAAGGGTAATTTGCAGAAGCAATTATTCAAAGGGACCGTTGCGGTGAAGGATTCGCATTTATTGGCCAACATGGAAGGCGAAATCAACTTGCGTCAGGCGAAACCTTTGTATCAATTGGATGGTCGAATCGAGCGCGCTGACCTGGCGGCCTTGCACTTCACGAAGGAAGCGATGCGTGTCAAAACAGCATTTGACGTCGATTTCTCGCTGAATTCATGGGATGATTTGATGGGTCGTGGTTTCTTCCAAGATGTCCTGATTCAAAAGGCCAATATGGCCGATTTAGCCATGGATTTGGTTTCCTTCAATTCGGATGTTCGATTGGCTGGCAAACGGCATTATGCCTTGAATTCGCCTTTTGTTTCGGTCGAAGTCAACGGCGATTTTGTGCCGAGTCGCATCCAAACTGAGTTGATGCAATTGTGGGAGGAATACCAATTGTATTTTCAAAAAAACGAGCAGGAGCGGAGGCTTTATTACGCCTCAAAAAATCACGATACTCAAAGTCGATACGGCGCTGATTTTACGATTGTCTGTCATAATGCAGCACCGCTGTTAAGTCGGTTTTTCCCTTCGTTAGGTGTTGCACACAACACGGTTTTTTCGGGTAATATTACTAAGGGGCGTAGTTTTCAGTTGAGTTTAGAGGCCTATCCAGACACCTTGGTACTGGGAGGCTATTCGTTTTATCAATCCGTTTTTTCCTTCCAAAGTTCGAAATATTTAGGCGGCCCTGAGGTTTCATCTAGTTTGATATTTCAATCAAGAAAGCAACTTTTAAACTTTCTTAGCCCGACAGAGAATTTCAAGTTGGATGCGCTCTGGGATCAAGATCGCATTAATTTTGGCCTGGATTTCAAGCAGCAAGGGGAGGAAAATATGGCCCATTTGGGGGGACTTTGGAAATTTGAAAAGGATGGTTTGTCGTTGAAGTTTAAAGACTCGTATCTCCGCATTTTGGGTCAAGATTGGTCGATCGATCCGGAGAACCGCGTCAGTATTCAGGGCCAAGATTTGAAGGCGGAACACGTGTTGATTTCGAATAAAAAGCAATCCATTGCCTTGCAGGGAAGCATTTCCATGGATTCGACGGAGACCTTGAAATTAAAAGTGAAAAAGTTTCAGTTGGGCACCCTCGCACCGCTCTTCTCCTCGAAGATTCAGGGTGAAATGAATGCCGAGTTTAGTCTTCAAAATTGGTATCAAAATACACGCTTAGATTCCTGGTTATTGGTCGATTCCTTGCGGATGGGCAAGTTTTACATGGGTGATTTTCAGGGTGTGGGGACCTATGAAGCGGCTTCACAATTAATGGATTTGAATTACCATTTGAACCGTTTGGGGGAATCGGTATTATCACTAAGTGGAAGCTATCGGCCCTTTGAGGAGTCGGATAAGTTGAATGTTCGAGCTGAATTGAATCGAACCAATCTTCAAATTTTGGAGCCCTTTACGCAAGGTTTGTTCTCGGATCTAGGCGGAGAAGCCTCAGGTGAACTGCGCATTAAGGGGCGAATTCAGGAGCCTATTTTGGATGGTCGGATCATTGTCCGAAATGGCAAGACGACTTTTGATTACCTAAATTCTCGGATATTGTTTGCGGATACGGTGCAGTTTGCTTCCCGACAAATCATCGGCCAGAATTGGTTGTTGAAAGATCCGGAGGGTAATACAGCCCGATTGAATGCGCGCTTACTCTTTCCCAAGGGTAGTCCTTTTGAATTAGATTTAAAGGCTGATTTGTCTCGATTTAAGATGTTGAACACGGTTCGTAATCCAAAATCCATCTATTATGGGACGGGATTTGCGACGGGACCCTTTGCGATTCGGGGCACCTTGGATGCCTTGGTGATATCGGCCGATTTGAAGAGTGATCGCGGCACGCGCTTGTTTATTCCTTTGGATCGTGAATATGAGCAAACAGATCAGGGGGATTATTCCTTGTTCAGTCATAGTTTAGCCGCTGCGAACGAATTGAATCAAAAGCCTTTGGCGAATCAATTGAAGCAGGATGGCATCACGATGGATTTAAATTTAGCCTTAACACCAGAGGCTTATGGGGAGGTGCAATTTGATCAGCAAAAAGGGGACATCATGCGGGTCTATGGGATGGGAAATATCAAGATGACGCTGGATAAAAAGGGGGATTTCAAGATGAATGGCGATTATGCGATTGATCAAGGGGATTATACATTTACCTTGCAAAATCTGATTAATAAGAAATTTGCGATTCAACGGGGATCAAAAATTTCATGGAAAGGGGATCCCTTGGAGGCCAATGTCGATATTAAAGCCGTTTATACGCAATATGCATCTTTGTTTCCGATTTTATTGGACACGACCAATAAGTCCAATATGCCAGAATTCAAGCGTCGTTATCCGGTCGACGTGACCATTAGTTTGCAGAATCGTTTGTTATCACCCAACATCAGTTTTGACATCGGTGTTCGGGATTATCCGAAAGATGTTCATTTGAATGGAGCAGTAACGGCCTTTGCGAATCGTATTAAAACGGATGAACAGGAGTTGACCCGTCAGGTGAGCAATGTCTTATTGTTTGGTCAATTGGTGTCTCCTTACGGTGGTTCTGGGATTGCCATCAGTAGTTTGATGGGAAATTTCACGGAGATGTTGTCGAATCAGCTGAGTAATTTGGCGTCGAAGATTAATAAGGATTTGAATGTTGACGTCTATTTGGGCGGAGGAACCTTGAATCAAGATTTACTCTCCAACTTACAATTGCGGGCATCTTATAATGTCAATGATCGACTGCGTATCACGCGTAGTGGTGGGTTTACGGATGCACGAAATCAAACGAGTCCGCAGTTGCTGCTAGGGGATTGGGCCTTGGAATGGTTTGTAAATCGGGAAGGTTCTTTGCGATTGAAGACCTATAATCGAAATGTGCAAACCTCGCTCGCGGGATCATTGAACTCGTACCAAATCAATCAGACGATTGGTTCGAGTTTATTGTTTACGACAAGTTTCTCGAAGTGGTGGTGGGAGAAATAGTCGTCAGTCGCTAGTCGCTAGTTGCTAATCGTCAGTCTATCGACCAAAATTCAAGGTCTAAAAAAAATACCCCGAGTAGCTCCCGAGGTATTTCCTGTAGACTAGTAACTGTCGACTAGTGACTACTTCACTTCAAACGTCCCAACCCCCACATTGAATCCTTCTGCGATTAATTCAACTGTGTATTTACCTGGTTTGTATGAAACGCCACCACGTGGGTAAACGATACCAACTTCTTGGTTATTGTTGCTGTAAGTGATTACTTGTTTCGTTGTGAAAATAACTTCCTTGCCATTGACATTCACTTTTCCTGAACCAATTGCCTCATCTGAAAGCGTAGCACCTTCGCCATCGATTACGCGCAAGTAGATCGTCTTATTTTCCAATTTGGTAATTGGATTATTGGCCAAATTGAAAACAACTTTTAATTTCTCAATTTTCTTGCCGTTCAAGCGTGCACGTTCTGTTTCTTTTCCTTTCGCATTGATAGACAAAACACGTACATTTTGTGCTTTTAAAGCCGCAGCAATGCTAACCTTACGCGCCAATTCTTTGTTCTTTGCCGATACATCCGAAAGCGTATCTGTCAACGATTTGTTTTGTGTCTTCAGACCCGTGTTTTCGTTGTTTAAGTTGGTGTTTTGCGTTGTCAACACTTGGTTGTTCTCCGTCAAAATGCCGTTTTGTTTCTTCAATTCAACGATTTCGCCATCTTTTTGCGTCAATACCAAATTGTATTCTTTGATTTTTGCCTCATACGATGTGATTGCTGCATGATTCGATTGCTTCAAAGATGCTTTGTCTTGCTCCAATTGAACTTTCAATGCCTCTAAGTCGGCAACTTGACCACCCAAAGATTTGATCTCAGCAATTTTGGCATCCAATTGTGTGGAAATAGAATCCAAGGATGTGCGTGTATTCGCTAATTCAGTAGCTTTTTCTTCAATTGTCGTAGCTTGTTCTTTATTTAGTTGATTCGAACGGAAATAAAGTACACCTAAAACTGCGGTTAAGACTGCCAAAGCAATCAGCGCAATTCTAGAAGTTTTGTTGGAAGATTCCATGAGTATAATTTTGATTTTAAAGGGTTTAAATTTTTCAGATGCAAAATTACAATAAATAATCTACATTTCATTTCCAATTGTCTTTTTGGTTAATTTGCAGGAAAATCGAAGACAGGATGCCCAAGTATGATTTTATTGTGATTGGTTCAGGGATAGCGGGCTTATCGTATGCAGTCAAAGTTGCCCAATATTTTGAGGACAAACAGCTGCCTGTTAAAATCGCGCTGATCACCAAAACCATCGCAGAAGAGACAAATACCAAATATGCTCAAGGTGGCATCGCGGCCGTTTGGGATACCGAAGATTCCTTTGAAAAGCATGTGGAAGACACCATGGTTGCCGGCGATTTTGTCAGTGACCCAGCCGTTGTCGACATGGTCGTTCGGGAAGCACCAGCGCGTCTCAAAGAATTAATCGCTTATGGAACGGATTTTGATCGTAAATCCGATGGTTCTTTTGATTTAGTGAAGGAGGGTGGGCACTCCGACAAGCGGATATTACATTACAAGGATTCCACGGGGAATGAGATTGAACGTGCCCTGTTAGCTAAGGTCAAATCTTTTTCATCCGTTGATTTCTTTACGCATTATTTTGCGGTGGATTTAATTACCCAGCATCATTTGGGTGAAAAAGTCACGAAGGATACACTCGGTAAACAATGTTACGGGGTGTATGTATTGAATAAAAAGACCGAAAAGGTAGAGACTTTTTTAGGAAAGACGACCTTACTCGCCACGGGTGGGATTGGTCAAGTATATCAGTCGACCACCAATCCGACCATTGCCACGGGCGACGGAATCGCGATGGCTTATCGGGCAAAGGGTTTTGTGCAGGGTATGGAATTTATTCAATTTCACCCAACGGCCTTGTACAATCCCGGCAAAAAACCTTCCTTTTTGATATCGGAAGCCGTACGTGGGCATGGGGGTATATTGAAGAATCAAGATGGTTCCACCTTCATGGAGAAATACGACGCCCGTTTGTCTTTGGCACCTCGGGATATTGTGGCCCGCGCCATCGATTCGGAAATGAAAAAACACGGTGTCGATCACGTGTATTTGGACACCAGACATATCCCGAAGGAGGAAATCTTGCAGCATTTCCCCATGATCTATGCACATTGTTTGAAGGAATTGGGATTGGATATGTCGACCGACATGATTCCGGTCGTGCCTGCCCAACATTATTTATGTGGTGGGATTATCGTGGATCATTACGGCCAGACCAATATCGAAAATTTATACGCGGCCGGGGAGTGTTCCTACACCGGCCTTCATGGGGCGAATCGCTTAGCGTCTAATTCCTTGTTGGAGGCAATCGTATATGCACACAATGCCTTCGAGATGTCGGTAAGTCAGTTTGGAACGCAAGTACTACCTGATGGTATTCCGGATTGGAATGATGAGGGCACCCGAAATCCGGAGGAATTGGTTTTGGTGACGGAAATGACCAAGGAATTGGAATCCATCATGTCGAATTATGTGGGGATTGTTCGGACGGACCGACGTTTGAAGCGAGCCTATGACCGCTTGGAATTGATTTATTTGGAACATGAAGAATTGTATAAGCAATCGCGCATTACGGTGCCTTTGTGTGAATTGCGCAATATGATCAATGTGGCTTATTTAATCATTAAACACGCCCGGGCACAACGTCAAAATAAGGGTTTGCATTTTAACCTGGATCTTCGGTAGTCAATCAATCGAAGAAAATTATTCACAGCTAGCTTTTGGCATTTTGAATTATTGATTAATTTGCGCCAAACAAGTTAAAACCAAACAAGGTTTTAATGGTATCCTAGTTCTGATAAATGAATAATGACACGGCTTCAGCGAAGCACCATTTCGGTGTTTGGCTTATTTTCTTTTGCCTTTTAGGTACCTCAATGCGTGGGTTGGCGCAGTCTTGGAACTGGGCTGTAGGGCCTACCATGACGCAATTCGATTTTGTAAATTCCAAGGGTGTGCCCTTTTCGCACATGCGACCTTCGTCGGGCTTGATGCTCGACTTGACTCGTCGAAGCGCCTTTTTGGACACCGTGCGCTTGTTTTCATCCACTTCGCAGCGGGCTTTGTTTTTTCGGAACCACCCGCAATTTTCACAGATATTAAGTCATGGATTTTGGGGTTTAGGAGTGAATTATCAGCAATTAAATGCGGTGGGTGATGTACAGCAAATGGCTTTTTCGTATCAAACGGATTACCTAGGTGCGCTCCTTTATGGAGGAATGCACGTTCATTTGTTGAAACAATGGGAACTGGGGCTTTCTGCGGTATTTTTGCCGGCCTACTTGTGGAATGGGAATCAATTGGTTCAAAATCAATATGTTGCCTTAGCAGCGGATGAGCAGTTTAATCACTGGAAATTTCTGGGCGGTTATCAGATACACTTGATGCATCCGATCAGCTCGCAGTTTCGCGCTTTTGTTCAAATCCGTCAGCTTTCGAGTTTATGGTCGCCCAAAACGCCTTCAGGAACGCTGGATATGCGTTCAACGAGTATTTCGTTTGGTATCAGTTTTAATCGTTAATCGAATGAAGAAAGGAATCATTGGGGTATTGATGTTGCTGAGTACAGCGCTCTTTGGCCAACAAAAGGGTTTGCAATTTCAAGCTGTCATTTTAGATCCGGAGGTCATCGAAATTCCGGGTCAGACGATTAAGGGGCAGGCATTGGCAAATGGAACGGTCTTTTTGAAGTTTACCTTATACACGTCAAAGGGGCTAGATTATGAAGAGATTCATGAGACGAAGACGGATGCTTTTGGTTTGGTCAATGTGCTGATCGGGCAAGGGAAATCGGCGGGAAGCTTTGATGCGGTCTCTTGGGATGGGCCATTGAAGCGTTTGAAAGTGGGGCTCCGACTGGCCAATCAAAGCGAATTTGTGGAGATGAGCGATCAAGCGATGAGTTTTAGTCCTTATGCCTTGTATGCGGCTGGCGTGGATTATGCCAAGGTGAAAGATGCGCCGACGCGCTTGGGCGCCTTCAGCAATGATGTGGGGTATTTAATTCCGAAAGATGTGGAACCCATCCGACAGCAAGTGGTAGAACAGGGGAAGTTGATTGTTCAAAATCAGGCTGATAATCAAATTGCCTTGGATGCGCTGCATCAGGAGACAAAGCAATTAGGTGAAAAGGTGGGCGAACAGGGACTTGCGTTGGGGCATGCCAACGAACGGATCGGATCGGTCAGTAGTACTGTAAGTGCGCAGGAACAACGGATTACGGATCAGGCAAATCAACAAAATTGGGTCATTGGGCAGGTGTCTGGACTTCAGAGTCAATTGAATACGACCCAACAAAGCATTTCGGGACTATCAGGCGCCTATGAATCCTTGGCGAATAAATCGAATGCCTTGGATTTGGGTAATCTTCAAGCGAGTGCGCAACTGTTTCCGACGCAATTAGCGGTCAAGACTTATGTGGATCAAAGTTTATCCACTGCCATGAGTACGGGTGCGCCCGATGCGACAACTTTGGCTACGGGCAAGGTAAAGTTGGCCGGAGATTTAGGTGGTGTGGCCATCTCACCTGAAATTCAGCGTTTGCAAGGAATTTCTTTACAGGCGCATACGCCAGCAATGGGACAGGTGCTTCGTTTTAATGGTACCGCCTGGGTGCCTGAAACCATGTTGCAGTCGGAGAGCCAGACTCTAAATATTAGTGGATCCGTTTTAAGTATTTCGGCGACCAATAGTTCTGTTAATTTACCAGAAGCTTCATCGAGTCAAAAGGGTATTATGCAGTTGGCCGGCGACTTAGCAGGCGCTGGTTCGAGTGCAGCTTCCCCGTTGATTAGTGACTTGGCAATCACCCAAGCAAAGCTTGCCAATGGCGCTGTGACGGATGCAAAATTCAGTGGAATTTTGTCTTTGGCCAAAGGAGGCACCGGGTCAGGTGTCCAAAATTTTGTTGATTTGACAACGGGGCAGTCGGTGGGTGGCGCAAAGAATTTTCTGCACGATGTGACGGTAGGTGCGAATAAAATTAGTTTGGTTGCTTCCTCAGGAAATGCGGTGATTACGGGGAGTTTAACGGCGGGGGGCATTAGTTATCCAGCCAGTTTGGGGAATTCGGGTGAGGTATTAACGAGTAATGGAAGTGGAGGAGCGACTTGGTCGAGTATTCCGGCACAGGCATTTTCGGGGACTTTGGCAGTGGGTAATGGCGGTACGGGTGCAATGAGTTTGACGGGCTTGGTGAAGGGGAATGGAACGGCTGCCATGACAGCTGCAGTATTGAATACGGATTACAGTTTCGTACGATTAGTCTCGGATGAATATACGGTGAGTACGGCGGGGCAAACAACGTTTACCTTGACACAAACTCCCAATGTGAATTCGGTCATGCGTTTGTTTATTAATGGGGTTCGGATTTCTAAATATGCGATGAGTCTGAGTGGGAGGACATTGACCTATATTCCTGCCAATAATGGATCGGCGAGTTTGGTCGTGAATGATCGGGTACAATTAGACTATTATTATTGATGCGCTATTTGATTTTGCTGATTTTAGGGAGTTTTCATTTAGTGGCCCAACATAGCAATGTGACGATTAGCACGGGGGCGACGAGCAATGGGGTATGGACTTTGGTGGGCTCGGTGATTACGTTTACTCCGACGGCGGATAATGCGAATGTGAACTATTATGATATTGCATATTCGAAAATGAGTTATGGGGTTTCGGCAATCATTAATACTGCTTGTGCTTCGTGTACGCAGGCGGGGACGATTACGACGCAGATTTATTTGTATAATCATACGTACAGTCCGGGGCCTCGGACCTTGACATTTCAAGCGGGCAGTGATGTCATTATTAATCAGGAGGTGAGTATGGCTGGACCAGGAACGAATCAATATGGGACTGGTATTCAAATTGTGAGTGGGGGGAACGTACAAGTGAAGGGCGATTTAGTGACACAGGCAGTTGCGTCCTATAATGGAACGCCTTCGATCAGTCCGAATATTTCGATTCAAGCAGCGGGATATGTTAGTTTGAGTGCTGGCAAGCGCATCTGTACGAGTGGAGCCTACAATGTGAGTTCAGAGACTTATGCCTATGGAGGTTCGGCTGGGTCCATTACCATTCAAGGGGATGGAGGGATAAATTTAGCGGGTACGCTGGAGGCTTTGGGAGGAGAAAACCCCAAGGGCTTTTCCTTTGTGGGTCGAAAAAATGATGTCAATCTTTCCACGAATGCGAGTACGATTACATCGAACGGGTCAAATGATGGGCAGGTGACGGGGAGTCTCATCAAATGTAATATTTTGACCAAGTCGGGAACAGGAGTTTTTCAATTAACGAATGGTTTGGATGTTAGCTTAAGAATAATTTTGCAGAATGGAATAGTACGTTTGGCAGGTAGCAATAATGTGCTTCGAGATGGAGGATATGTGAGTATTGGCAACAATGCGGTTTTGGAATTAGGCAATTATACGGAAACGACAGGGCCGATCGAGGGGCAAGGGCTTATTCGAAATGCAGGGAATGGCTTGGCGATTTTGGAATTGAAATATGATTATCCATGGAATTGGCCTTGGCCTGAGACTTATACCTATCGATTTAAAGGTCAAATTCAAGATGGAAATGGAACCGTTCAAATTACGAAATCTGGCTCAGGGATTTGGGTATTGGAAGGCTCGAATACGTTTTCGGGAGCCTGTTTGGTTCAAGGGGGCGAATTGGGTATTACAAATTCGAATGCCCTGGGTTCTGCAGCTATGGGGACTGTTGTTTCTGATAATGCCTATTTGTCTATCGATGGGAGTATTTCAGTGGAAAATGAGTCTTTGACATTAAATTCGAAGGGTCTTGGTAGCATGGGTGCCTTGACCATGAAGAGCGGTAACTCGAGTTGGTCGGGTCCTTTGACAATCTATTCCGCAGGAACACGTATTGCTGTTCTGACAGGCAGTCTTACTTGTAATGGCTCTTTGAATATGGGAGGCAACCTTTCAACTTATATTCAGGGGATTAAATTACGATTGGCTGGAATCGTTTCGGGGACGGGTGGAATTACCAAAGAGCAGTCGGGCGATCTAGAATTAGCTGGTGCAAATACCTTTTCGGGAAATCTAATCGTTTCAGCGGGTCGGGTAATTTTGGAAAACAGTCAGGCGATGGGACTTGCCAGTACGGGGAATCAGGTTTTGAGTGGGGCGAGTTTACTTTTGAAGGGGGGAATTACAGTTGCTGGTGAATCACTGACCATGGCTGGGGAGACGGCCTCTGGTCAGGGGGCTTTGGGAAACGTGTCAGGGAATAATGCATTTTTGGGAACTTTGACGATGACGACCTTGACTCGAATCAATGCATTGTCGGGCGAATTGCAGGTGGGTGATCTACCGATGGGAGTCAATGGATTAAATATGGGGAGTACAGGAGATGCGGGTTCGATTCGAGTGAGTGGTGTTATTTCGGGTACGGGTTATGTGCAAAAAATGGGAGCGGGCACCTTACGTTTTGATGGTTTGAGTACGTATTCGGGAGCAACGTATTTGAATGAAGGAACGATTCAGCTCGAACAAAGCAATGCCTTTCCGAGTGGCAGTCTTTTGCAGATGTATGGAGGTACTTTTTTCTTGAATGGCTATTCGCAAACCATTAATCAATTGAATGTGAATGATAATTCAAATTTGCGATTTGGTTCGGGGGTGCATCAATGTACCTTGGGGTCAATAGGTAGCTATGTGGCGGGCAAAATCTTGTTGGTCAAAGACTGGTCGGGCGACTATTCAATTCCCGGTTCGGGGCAATCTCCAAGTTTGGAAGATTCGGGGCTTATACAGACAAGTTCATCTCGGTTTATCAATCGAAACGGACAGTTGAAATCGGTGATGGGTTTAAATGAATACGGCCAAATTCGTCGGACCGGATTTTCGGGTACGGGGGGGCAATTAATCATGCATAGTTTTGCGTATTCGAATCAAATCAAGTTTTTGCGTGCTAGCGATAGCCGACAATTTTATAGTATACAATTGACATCCAAAGAGGTGGTGCCTGATTACAGTCGGTAGAGGTAGACGCTGCCGGGGTACGGAACCCCGGCAGCGTCACCGCCTCAACGTTCTATTGTATCAAAAAGTATGTGGTTTTGCACGATTATCAGGTTGTTTTTAATCGGAAAATGGAGCAGGCAGTTTATCAATATCTTGGATAAACGCGATAAATAATAAAAGTAAAAAGTCTTCAGGGATCCCTTGGAGGTCGAATTATCGTGTTATTGATAATCGAAGTGCTTCCGATAATAATGTTGACTTTGGTTCGTTAGCGGAGTGACGCTGCCGGGGTTCCGTACCCCGGCAGCGTCTACCGCGATTTCAAGAAGTGAACGATCACTTCTAATCCTTTTTCAAAATGGTCGTTATTAGGAATAACGATATCACATGATCGTTTGTGGGGACGAATGTAAGCCTCATAAGTGGGCTTTACGTGGTATTTCCAACGGTACATCACATCTTGTAAATCATAACCGCGCTCCTCATTGTCGCGTTTGATGCGACGCTTCAACTTTACCTTATCCTTCGCGTCGATGAAAATCTTCAAATCCAATAATTTGGCAACTTCTGGAAAGTGAAAAACAAAGATGCCTTCTACCACTAAGATCTTACGCGGGTGAAAATGCAATAAATCGGGAACTTTGGTTGAATTATTGAACGTATACTCAGGTCGACTAACCACTTCCCCGGAACGTAATTTCTCCACATCCGCCGCAAAGGCTTCATCATCAATCGCACCGGGTAAATCAAAATTCTCAATCCCATTATGGTCTTTGGTCTGCTCATGTATGGGGCGGTAATAGTTGTCCTGGGACAATAAACAAATTTCATCCGCCGGAAATTGTTCCATCAAACGCTTTAAAAATAGCGTTTTGCCCGAAGCGCTCCCTCCCGTAATCCCGATGATAAATGGTTTGTCGATGTTGCTCATATAATCCACAAATTTGCGAAAAGCATCGCTAGGAATCAAGCCTCCCGGACGAATTTTAGATATTCCGCCTCCTGATCTTTCTTGCCACGGTGAAATAATTTCAAATGGATGGATTCAAAAAGTTTGATTAATTCATCCGCTTGGAACAATTTTTTGCCACAGCCCTCATGAATACCCCCACTTAAAATTTCCTCTACCAGCACGCTGCCTCCCGACTTCAATATTCGGTCAACTTCCTGTAAAACGGCCGGAATATTTTCCATTTCATGCAATGCGTTTAGCAGCCAAATTTGGTCAATGGATTCATTTTCCAAAGGGATGGACTCCGCATCCGAAACGAGTTCCCGAACCGGACACGCTATTTTATGCCCCATTTGCTTTTCGAAATAGGCAATGGTCGCTTCAATGTCGAGCTGATTTAATATATCTGAATTTTGATCTACAAGTATGATTTCGCGAGCAGGGTGTTGAATGATTTGATGAATCTCCCACCAACCAGCCCCGCATCCCATGGATAAGATGCAATCATCGGCCGACCAGCCTCCAAGCTCGAATAAACTTTTATCCATGCAGCAAATTATCAATTCTGTTTATCTTTGACAAAAAAAGAAAGCTATGGCTCGTTTTATTGCACCCACCGCCAGCGTCATGGGACGCGTGACCATCGGAAATGATGTGAGTATTTGGTACGGCGCCGTTGTGCGCGCAGACGTCGAAGAGATTCACCTCGGTGAGGGCTGCAACATCCAAGATAATGCCGTGCTCCATGCGGACGAAGGCGATAAAACCATCATTGGTCCTCGTGTAACGGTGGGTCATTCGGCCATCGTGCACGGTGCAGAAATCGGCGAAGGCTCGTTAATTGGGATGCATGCAACCGTTTTGAATCGGGCCAAAGTGGGCAAATGCTGTTTAATCGGTGCCCATGCCCTCGTGACAGCCGGCATGGAAATCCCCGATTATTCCTTGGTCTTAGGAAGTCCTGCCAAAGTGGTAAAAACCCTAAATCCTGAACAAATTGAGGCCTTGAAACACGGGGCAGATCATTACATTAAAATGGGGGCCAAACATGCCGCCGGCGAATTTCCCCTCATCCAATCATGATTGAATTAATCCTCATCCGACATGCGCATGCAGGTCCCTATACTTTGCCCGATGAAGCCCGAAAGCTTTCCGTGCAAGGCTTGGAGGAGGCGGCCCAACTCAAGCCGAAATTAAAAAAAATGCCAGAAGGGCATTGGTTGGTTTCCTCTGCCCAAAGGACCCGACAAACCTTTGAAATTATCAGTCAGGCTTCCGCTGAATTCTCCGAATTTTGGTATCATGCCTCGGGGCCAGCATATTTGACCAAAATTCAGGAAAGAAGCGAAAAGGTGATTTATTTAGTCGCCCATAATCCGTCGATTTCCTACCTTGCCTCCTATTTTTCCGGGGAACAAATTCAGCTAGAGACTGCCGATTGCGTACATTTGCAGTGGCCCATGTTGGACGCTTGGAAGGAAACCACGCGCGGAAGTGCCATCGTACAATCCCATTTCTAATATGAAGAATCAAAAAATATTCCGTTGGGTTATCATTCTTTTTACCCTCTTGATGATTGGTTTGGCGATCGACATGGCGCGCAACACGACGGCGCCGTGGAACAAGAAGAAGGAGCTAAGAACTAAGAAGTAAGAGGTAAGAGGTAAAAGGAGTGAACTTCCTCCAAACAGAAAGTCACCCCGCCTGCCTTAACTTCTTAGCGCTAATATGTGGTTACAAAAAAGACGCGAAGTATCGCGTCTCTACAAGAATCGGCGCAAAAAGCGCCTCAAACTTTGGCAAACCTGTAAGGATTGCCAAAGAAAAACCTCTTACCTCTTAGCTCTTAACTCTTAACTCTTAACTCAACACGGATTCTACATGCTTCAAATGATGCTCACAGTGCCAGGCATAAATCCCCAATACGCGGTCTAGTCGATACGAAATCCCACGCTCCGGATGAAAATAGGTTTTTGCCCAATCCGATTCCTGCATCGTTTTCATCAAATATACCCAACGCAAGTGAATGTATTTGATCCCCTCAATCGACCATTGAATGGGCGCCTCGTTGCCGTCTGGCATCTCCGCCCAGGTGTTCTCGTCGTAGGGCTTGATCGTCGGATTATCCTCCGTCAAGGCCATCTTAAAACGGATATAGGAATTAATGTGGCTGTCGTATAGGTGGTGGATGACCTTGCGGGCCGACCAGCCTCCTTCGCGGTAAGGTTTTTCAAGGAATGTTTCATCTACCCCAGCTAATAATTCGGCTAATTGCCCTGGCAAAGCTTCAATGCTTGCAATCCATTCCGCCCGTAATTCCGGACTGATGACCTCAGGGGCTGAAAATTTGCCAATCGGATATTGCTTTGGATTCAGTTCCATCTTAATTTGTGTAAAAAGCCGTAATGTCTGCACCTGCCTGACGTGTATGGGCAATCAACGGATGCACGCCTTGGTGAATAGTTTCCAATAATTCTTTGTGGCTGTCTTTGGCCAATTGCGCAGTATGCAAGACATATTCAATTTCCCCCTCTTCTACTTCCAGTGCCACAATTACTTGATACGCTTGATTTCCCAAGGCCGCCAATCGGGCAGCCTCCTGTTTGGCCGACTCAAAACTTGTCTCCAACTGATTGATGTCCACCTGAATTTGCACCGGTTCTTGCGATTTTTTCAAATCAATCAAGGTCCGAATTTCCTGATCCAATCCCTCCAATAATTTTCGGAAAAGGTGGTAATTCTTGCCGTTACGCATGCGTTCACGAATCGACTGTCGAATGAAATAGGTGATCGAATCCGTTACACTCAGGCCAATTTCAGCCATTTGCTTAAAGATCAACGAAGTAGGGGACATGCCCGGAATCGTATTGGGGTCATGTAAAACGACCGTGCCATCCGCACGCAAAAAACCATCAATACGCGTACAAACGCCAAAACCCAAATCATCGAAGGCCTGTTTAACCTGCGCCTGGATTTGTTGCAGATGCTGCAAGGACGCGTCCATCGGGATGCGCTTGCGAGTCAACTTCGATTTGTATTTGGCATTGAAATCAAATACTTCCACCGATTCGTCGATCACAATTTCCGTTGGGGGCAATGCAACTGAAACGCCTTTGGGCGTTTGAATAACCCCACAACTGAATTCATTTCCATTGACAAAGGCCTCTAACAATACCGCATCTTCCGAATGCATGGAATGAATGCTTGCCTTCGTAACCGTATGCACAAAATGTCCATTCAAAGCCTCCAATAATTCAATCGGGTGCACATAAACTTGGTGATTGAAACGTACTGGGAATCCAATTCCCTCGTCCAAATTCACCATTTTTTGCAATAATTCAACCTTTTGGTCTGAGTTATAGTTAATCCAATCTTCCCTGTAAATCTCCTGAATGAATAAACATTTTTTGATCGCTTGGTCAAATACTTCCAAGGAATCTTCCTTCACAAAGGCCAAACCAATTGATGAACCCTGATGTGGCGCTTTGGCAACAAAGGGAATACCGATGGATTTTTTGACTTGCTCAAACAAAGTCTCCCGCCCGTATGCTTCGTAATCCGCACGTTGCAAGACAAAGTATTTTTTATCGAGGCCGACACTTTTGGCCAACCAATCATTTTGCTTAATCTTATCAATCCCAATCGATGAGCCCAAAACACTCGGTCCTGAATAGGGAATGTTAAACCATTCCAATAAACCTTGGATACTTCCATCCTCCGCTCCCGGGCCATGCATGGCAATGAAAGCGAAGTCGATGTGATTCGCAAAATCAGCTGGACTCACCACCGTCCCGATTTCCCCTAACATGCCATCGTAATCTGCCATGTCCGTCAAAGATTCCGTATAGACCGAAAATGGTGCGCGCTGATGTGCGATCGGCGGGAAGAAGTTTCGAATGGATTCTTGGTAAATCAAATCTTCCTTAATCAAGACAAAATTACCTAAGCCATCCACGAAAATAGGTACGGGTGTAAATAGCGCTTTATTGATGTGCGCCATGGCGGTTTTCCCACCGGCAAAACTGATCTCACGCTCACGCGCCTGACCCCCAAAAAATATTCCTATGCGTATCATGCGAATTTGATTTCTTCTACGGCCTTGATTTCAGGTACATCGCGGCGAATGGCTTCCTCCACTCCGGCGCGGAAGGTCATGGCCGACATATTACACGATTGGCAATTACCCACCAAAGCTAATTTTAAAATATTGTCCGTTGTAATCTCGACGATTTCCACATTTCCGCCATCTGCCACCAGGTAGGGTCTAATTCCATCAAGTGCAGATTGGATTTTGGTATAAAGTGGGTGGTTTTCCATAAGCTTATTTTGCGT
>JACCDG010338695.1_pt1 | contig 17138 bp, 23 predicted proteins | sample 7442471 | NCBI WGS metagenome assembly JACCDG01 (sample SAMN15323444, study PRJNA562643) | freshwater metagenome | isolation source: river surface water | place: USA:Blue River Watershed | collected 2017-08-17 | reverse complement strand
ACCGCGTGCTTTTCGGCAAGGCCAGTGTGTCCTTCATCGAGTAACTTATCAATGCCGGCCATATTCACACTGCCAACGCGCATTTTAGTTTGTACATAGAGGTGGTCGCCTTTATTCATGGGACTCCTTTCGATTCTTGTGAGGCGGCAATTGTAGTAGTTGCTGCTCAGGCTTACGATTGTGTATCACCGCCTCACATTTACTTAACAATCATAGTATATATCTTTATTAATAGCAACGCAATAGGCAGTTTACTCAAGAGATGTGTGTTTGCAGTTGCTTTATTATCCATAATTCGAGCCGTTTTAAAAGCTATTCTGCTATAGTAATGCTCATATGTTTATTGATTTTTGGACCGGCTTTTTTGTGGGTACAGTATTTACTCTAATTGTTTCTCATTTCCCTGGTAAGAAGTAATACCAGAACCCAAGATCCCAGAAGCTTGACTATCCGGTGTCTGGAAACAAAAGTTTTAACGGCGCGAAAAAACTATGCTTCTGGACGATATCCAAGCACAAGGTCTGTAAAGTGTAGTACTACTAGTTCTGTTTAAGCGTAACGTATACCGTCACCCTTTCACCCATTGCGAGTCTCTTGTAACTGACAAATTATTTAACGGCGCTTTCAGTGGGCATGACTCCCCCCTTATCCTACGTCGTGAGTTGTTAACTCAGTATGTGGAGCAATTGATACTTGGGCTACCAACGCCGTATCTATATCTAATAGTTACCTTAGATGCTCCACATACTCAATCAACAACCGTGATTGAGATTTTTATTTTAATCTCATTACGTAATTTCTTACTACCGCGCTGACCTTCTATAGAGTAACCGGCCATTGTTTCAATCGTTTTAATCACTGAGAGAAATACATCCGTTGATGGAGTATCTTTTGAAAATGTTTGTGTTTGTTGTTTTGTCAAAGCCATAAAAAAACCTGCTTTCGGCTGGTAAGGATGTGCGCTAACACATACTTTGGTAAGTTCCCTTACCATGCGAAAACAGGCTTCGTATTAGCGCTTATTATAGTCCCCTTACCGTAGGACTGCAATCATTTCCGATTGACGTAGGAACATCTAACCATACAACAATTGGTGCGTCAATAGTGTATTATTAATTTGTATCAAACAAGCAGAGCTTTGAAGCGGCTCCGGTACGCAAAACTAATCTCACCCGTTAGGGTTTGCCTCACGCGGCGATTGTCTAGCAATCCCTCTGCTCTGCTTTTTGGTATAGTACATACTATGTATTAAATAGTTGGAGATCATACAATGATTGGTAACAAAGACAGAATTGATAGAATCCGCTTGCTCGGTGATGAAATGCTTCGCTTGCTTCGTGAAGAACGAGGATTACGTCCTCGCGATGTTAACGGCCATGATGGTGGTCGTGAACTATCCGAAGCTATCACATGTATACAAACTGGATGCATGTATGTAAATGAGAGTTGTTTTGTGGATGAGCGTGAATACACGCCGCATTTAAAAAGATGATCAGTAATGAATTATACGAATTATACAAGCCACTTATATATAAATTTCCGTACACTCTACCCACCCCAAATAATGAAACAGATTTACCCTCCCCTACCAAATATAACCCGAAATATACAGGTAGGGGAGTGGTGTGGCGTAAGGTCCTACGCCTGGGAAGGCTGTCAATGATTGTAACTCTATTGTTTATAACATTTTTATTGGTCTTAGCTGCTTTAGGAGGGTTTTATGCAGGAATGTTATACGGAAAACAAGAATACCTCAATCAACGCCTGACCATGCTTGAAAGAGGGAATTCTGAGTACAAAAATATTGATGATCATAAGCCTGGTAATACTCCGCAAGTAACAGCAAAAAAGGAAATTCGCCGTATTCCTCGGTCTAGCGTGATGAAGTATCCTTCACCACAGGAGATGCGAAAGAATACCGAAAAGATGAACGTCGCTACAATTGAGAAAGAGATGCTTACCCTTGCTAAAGAGTTCGGGTCAAAGGGATCAATGGAGGTAATCTAATGATAACCATAGAAGGATACCAAGTTACGCTTCGTCAGTTTTTAAGGATGTTCTTTGATAAAGAGTTTTACATCCACTACTACCACAAATGGTTTTTATGTAAATTCTTTGAGCATGAGTGCCGGCTTGTACCAAATGAAGCGATTAGAAAATGTATTTATTGTAAAAAGTCATTTAAATTATGGGAACCAAAAAAATGAGCAGTTGCACTGGAATATACGCTCACTCACTAGCAAACTTAGAAACTATAGCGATTGATAGTAAGTCTATTACAAAGAAATGCCCGAAATGCGGATTTGAAGAGGTCTTACCCAGGAGCAATAGGAACGTTTTGTTTGTAAATAATTTGGTGATGCAGAAAAAAAAGTGGGCAGCTGACGATAATCGAAAAGAGCTCATTCAGCCAATGTTAGAAACTGGCGAAGTAAATGAAGAATTCACCGAAGCTTTTGGCTTTAACCCGTTTGATGAGAGAACAAAATTAGCAACACCAAAGGTGCAAGGAGGAGAAGCATGAATGAATTAATACAAATGATACCCGAAATAAAATTGTATAGAGTGATGATGGTACCTATCAAATATCTTATTCCTTCAGAATACAATCCAAGGACCATTCAGGATGATAACTTGCTGGCTTTAAAGAAATCAATAAAAGCCAACCCTGAGTTTTTCAAAGCGCGGCCGATCTTACTCAATACCGCAAAGGGCAGGGAGGGTATTATCATTGGTGGAGATAAGCGGTACAGAGTAGCGCTTGAGCTCAAAATGACAGCAGTACCAGTGATGTTTGTACTTGCCGAGACACTTGAAAAAGAGAAGGCGTGGAATATCCTAGACAATAAAGCTGCTGGAGAGTGGGATCGTGGTAAGCTGAAGGAAGTAATTGGGGACCTTCATGAGTCAGGATACAACATGGACACACTTGGTCATACGCCTGATGAGCTCGTTGGATTGAGCAGTGACTTTAATATGGATGATCCAACCGAGACTGACGAATACAAAAAAAACGGCACAACGCCGAGCACAAAACTATTTCGCTGTCCTGAGTGTGATTACGAGGGGAATAGGAAAGACTTTGAAAAATTGATTAAGGAAGATCAATCTTGATTACGCTGTATATCTTCATAAATCTGGATTTCTTTTAATATCCTTCTCAATCTTATCGAGTTTTTTTTGAATAATGAAATTATCAATATCCTTCTGAGTGATCACATACTGACGATCGTTAAGCCTGATCGCCTTCAATTTCTTCTGGTATATGAGCCTTCTGATATACGAATCATCGTTGTATCCAAGCTCAATGGCGGCTTCCTTGGTGGTGTAGAGGCGTTTTTGTGGCATTTATGAATTCCAAAATTTGCTTTTTTCTAAGTACGTTGCCTGGCGTTTCTCGTTCCACACCTGCATATCTGATAGGTTGCTGAGTCTATCAGCAAACTTAATCATTATTCCCTCAGGAGTTTTTAATCTTGAAAATGTTTTTGGCTTGCCCGGCACTCTCGGATCGTGTGTTACTTCGAGTACCAGGTCAGCGATTCTTTTACCGAATTTTAAAAGAAGATCATCATATCCAGTGGCGGTGTCTTCTATAGTATCGTGCAACCAGCCAGCAGCCAGTATTTCTGGGTCTTTAGTGACCTTGGATAGTATCTCTACCACTTGTGCTAAGTGAAAGGTGTAGGGAGTTACTCCGTCATCTCTGAATTGTTCTTTATGTTTTTCTAGCGCGTACCCTCGGGCCAGCAGTACAAGGTTATTTTTAAAAGCCTTATCTGAATTTAGTAAATCGTTACTGGATAGACGCATATGGTCCTTTCGTGTATATTTTTATTATCAAGCGCCTGGCTCGTTCTCCAACTGCCAGGCGCTTTTATTTTATGAAGTAGTGCGAAGAGTTTCTGCCTTGCAATTTCGAGTGCCTCTTCAGCAGTAGGGCAGATAACACCACTGCTTACCGCAATGACTGGATAATCATCGATCCATTCCTTGATCCATCCTACCCACCCCTCGAGATAGCCACTCGGCACCCTTTCTTTGAATTTAATCGCTTCAAGTGTGTACATTTTTATATCTCCATTCTATTTGGTATTACTTGCTCAAACTGAATACCTAGCTTTTTAAGGTTTGTTATGTCATGAAAGTCGAGCGTTTTTTTTCCGGTCAAGATGCGTATAGATTGCGAAGCATCGCTTTCAATCATATAAATGTTTTCTTTTCCGTAGACGTTTTTTATATATATTTGTATTGTGATCATGGTGATCCTTTCTATAAGCTTAAATACATACCGGTGTACTTTTCTAATACTGGCCTGAGTTGGTCACAGGCTACATCTTCAACATGTGCGACTTCCTTGACTTTCATACCTCTGATGTTAAAGAAGGTTACATTATAGTAGTCACTCATGTTTAAGCTAATTCTTACTTTGGTAACTTTGTTTCTGTTACGTCCCACTCTGAAGTAGAGTACTCGCCAATCTGCGAGGAATTCTTTGGCTCCTAACATATAGAGTGCTTGACTGCCAATCTGTTGCATGATGGTTCTGGCTACCTCCTTAACTTCTTCGGGGTGTTTTGTATTGGGATTTATCATGGTTCTCCTTCATGACTTGTATTACTATCTATAGACTACACGATGTCGTGTAGTTGGTCAATAGGCAATTTGCTCTGGTCCTGATAGGACACCACTTGTCTGCTACATTTTGTCGTAGTATTCTAGCTAACAAATGAATGAAAATACTACTATCCCGGCAATCATCTCTCCAAAAAAGAAACTCACTGCAGCTCAAGAAGCAAAGGAGGCAAATATCGAGCTCGTACGCAAGCTTCAGATACGCGGTGTAACTAAGGTAAGAGAGATTAAGGCGTACTTTAAACGTCAGGAACCGCCGATTCATTTGAAGAACAGAACGATTGAGCGATATAAAGCAATCGTAAAACAGCGCAACGCAAAGCGCTTGGTGAAGTCCGAGGAATTATGGAAAACTGTTGAAGAACTTGCAATGGAGCTCAGGGATTCTTATCGTGAAATTACAAAAGAATTATGGATGATTGTACATAAGCGCGACACTTCACCTCGTGACAAAATTTCCGCAATGTCACAGATCAATGATATTTCTAATAAGTGGATTGATAGATTACAAAGTCTTGGACTGGTTCACGAAGAGCCAACCAAGGTTCAGATGGTGGATGCTAATGGCAATCCAACAGATCCACCACCAACGCAAGTTAAGATCGATATTGAAAATATGAATATGGATTTTGTGGCCTTTATTAAAGCCAAATATCAAGATCCTATTGGAGTCACACGAGATTTTAAAAACCTAAGCAGGACACCAGATGCCACCACCACCATCACTCAATGATCCACTGAAATCACTTGAGGATATTAATATTATCGCTTGGATATTTGCTAACGGTATTAAAACTGAGCGAGGGGAGGACTTTGATTTTAAGAAGTTTTCTTTCATGATCGATCCATACCTTGATTGGACTCCACTGCAAGGTACGCGCAAGTGTTCTCAGATCGGCTGGTCAGTCATGACTAACCTAAAACTCTTTTATGCTGCTCGATTCGGTATACCTGGGTACGGTATCCCAGCAGCTAATGTTATCTATACTATGCCTACTGATAGTGATATCAAGTCATTTGTTCCGTCAAAAACAAATGCACTCATTACCAATAATCAAGCGCTCACTGATTATGTTAAAGATGAATGGGGCAATAAAACTAACGTTAACTCAATTGAGCGTAAAAAGATTGGCAACTCATTTGTGTATTTCAAGGGTACGAAGTCAAAGACTGCAGCGCTTGCTATCACATCTGACCTCAATATTCACGATGAAGCTGATCGATCAGACAAATTAATCATTAATCAGTATGAGTCACGGCTTGGTACATCTATGTATAAGGGCCGTTGGATTTTCTCAAATCCTTCAAGTCCTAAGATGCCAGCTGATCAGATGTACCTCATATCAGATCAGAAGCATTGGTTTGTGAAGTGTGAGCATTGTGGCCACTGGCAGTATTTGGACTGGAAGAAGCTCAGTGATCATGATCTGGTGATTGCGAATCATTGTTATGTTGATTCGGTAAATAAGATATATGTATGTAGCAAATGTGCATTAGAGATAACTGATGACAATCGACAGCGTGGCCGGTGGGTAGCTAAGTATGAGAATAAAGATGCTTCAGGATATTGGGTATCTCACATGATGTGCTCATGGATTAGTGCTCGTGAAATGCTTATTACTGAAGAGACTAAAGACAAGGGGTACTTCAATAACTTCGCTCTTGGATTGCCGTATGTTGGTAGTGATGTAGTGGTTGACCGTCAGGCTATTATCAACAATATCGTGCTTGATGAGATCAAGTACACACCGGGCAAAGTGGCGATGGGTGTTGATAATGGTAATGAAAAACACTATGTGATTGGTGATGAGCGTGGTATCTGGGAAATCGGTAAGACTAGATCATGGGATGATATCGAGATGCTCATTAATAAGTATCAGCCATACACTATTATTGATCTCAATCCGTACCCAGCAAAGCCAAAGGAGCTTGCGAAAAAGTATCGTACCCTCTGGTGCTCGTTCTATATCAATGATCGAAAGAATCTTGGTGTAGTCCAGTGGGGCAATCGTGACAAAGCACACATGGTGTTCCCAGATAGGAATAAAATTATTGACGAGATAATCAATTATATATTTTCAGGTAAAGTTAAGTTTTTGCGAGCTCATTCATATTGGGAGGAGTATATCAATCATTGGGAGACAATGGCTCGAATCGATGAAGAGAGTACGCTTGGTATCATTCGTGGTGTTTGGCAATCGTCAACCGGTGAGGATCATTACTGTCATGCTACAGTGTACTGGTATATTGCTCTGATGAAGATGATCGGTGGTCAAGGTAAAGTCATGAGTGCACCTGGAGCTGATCCAATTAATAAGGTAGCGCAAGCCGTTGGAGGTGTGAAGACTGCACCAATTCCTGGTAAAAGTCCTGGTACTTCTATCACTGGAAAGTCGTATATACCAGATCTAAGTAAAACAAGACGTAGCGGTTCAGGCTCAACTAGTGGTAATATGTAGAGACTAGTAGCTGCTGCTCATACTTATCATGACACTTTCAACAATAAATACGATTGATATACCCGTAGACGTAAATACTCAACAAGAAGGCATTGAACAGACTCAGGACTATCTCTATATACAGATGAGCGATAGTGAGTTCATCACCTCGGTTAACGAAAAAATTACTAATGCGAACGTATATTGGGATAAGCTTCAAGTCAAAAAAAGACGTGAGGTAAATTTTAAATACTGGATTGGTCAGCAGGTAGATGCAGCAGCCTTGAGAGATGATCTTGAGAAAGGATCTGATAATGCGATCTTTCGAAATCTTGAGACACTGATCCCTATTGTAACGGCTAGAGTTCCAGAGCTAACAGCCACTGCAGTCTATAAAAACGAAGAGACTCGAGAATACGCAAAGAATGTTAGCCGGATGTTGCCTTCTGAATGGGAGGTCACACAGAAGATCCAACCACTTATTGGTCGAGGTGTTCGCAATCATCAATTGAATTTTATTGCAGTCTATCAATATGGGTATGATCCTGATACTGATGAGTTTTGGACTGAGGAGATTAGTGCCACTGATTTGACTATTAGCCGGTATGGTGACTTTATTGCTCGTACTATCAAGACCGATACTGTCGGTGACTTGATCGAGAAGTTTCCAAAAAAGAAAAACGAGATTGCACAGTACTTCAGATACACTTCATCTGAAATGATTCCAAAGGCAGTACTTGATTCTCCTGCTGAGTACATAGAAGTGTGGACTGATGAGTTCTGTGGATGGAAGCTTGGCGAGATCGCACTTGATAAGATTAAGAACCCTCATTTCGATTATGAAGGTCGTGAAATAAAAATGCCAGATACCGATGAGACGGTCACTGTTAAGTACAATCATTTCAAGAATCCAAAGAAACCGTTCCTGTTTATTACCTACTTCAATCGTGGCTTACACGTGATGGACGATACTAGTCTTATTGAGCAAGCTATTGGCCCCCAGGACTGGATCAACAAACGAAAGCGCCAGATCGGAGCCAACGCAGACTCAACAAATGGTCATTGGGTATCATCTGGTGACTACATTAGTGAGGAAGAGTTTAACAAGATCACCGGTGGTATCGATGAGAAGATCTGGCTTGAGAATGGTATCCCTGCTGATGGACTGATGAAGATTACGGGCCAACCATTGCCAGACTATATATACAATGATCTTCTTGACTCAAGGAATGTGCTTGATAACTTGATGGGTACTCATGCTACCACTCGAGGTGAGTCAGCCGGTAATACTACAGCAACGCAGGATATTGTGCAGAAGGATCAGGATTATGGGCGTGTTGACGGCTTTATTAGAGACGGTGTTGAGCTGTTTGCATCAAATTGGTTCGAGGCTATGTACCACATGTCACTGGTATATAGAACAGAAGATACTGCCATTGCTATGCCAGAGGATGATGATTCGGAGACTGATAATTTGCTCTTCTCCAGAGATCGAGTGCCTCTGATCAGAAAAAACAATGGCGATGTGATACCGGTCCCCCTTGTGTTTAGAGTCAAGCAAGGCTCTACGTTACCGAGAGATGAGGTCAGCGAGTGGATGCGCGCCAAAGAGATGAAGGATGTGCTATCCCCTATGGACTTCTTCAAAAAGACCGGTGAATCGAATCCAAGAGAATTAACAAGAAACCTGCTCATTTGGCAGACGGATCCGTTCTATTTATTTAAAGATGATCCAGAGATGCAGGAATTACTTCAGATGAAACAACAGCGCGAAATGCAAGCGGCCCAAGCTGAAGCTATGGCAAAGGCTGGTCCTCAAGATGTGGTGCCAACTAATGGAGCTCCGCCAGCTGAAGCGCAGCTTGACGATGGATCTGATCCTCAGGGAGTTGCCAATGCTATGAGAGCTATTATTGAGCAGCAACAATAGTGTATACTCTTTATCAATTTACAAGCCTTGCGCGACACGGAAGCGCCATACAAAAAGCCGTGCTAATTAAAAGGAAGGCGCTATGTCACTATTTGACAACATTGACTTACCTGCTGAGTCAAAAGATTTACCAGCAGAAATCACCCCAGACGAGGAGGATAAGGAGACTCCTGAAACTCCTGAAAATCGCGAACCGGAAACACCGGAGACACCAAGCAATCCGCCAGCTAATACTGATCCACCTGCAGATACTTCTGAAACTCCTGAAAAGGAAGATGAGCCACCGACTGACTCTGATAAGAAGGATGATGATCAGGAGCAGAAGCCACCGGAGAAAGATCTTACCCCGTTTCATGAACACCCTGATTGGCAGAAAATGCAAGATCGTCTCAAAGCTGCTGAAGAGAGAGCCACTGCAGCTGAGGAGAAGGCGAATAAGGCAAGCGAAGCAACTCGAGCCAATAAAGAGTTCGATGGGTTGAGTGCAGCAAAGATTGCTACTAAGCTCGTTGAAAAAAAAGTAGCTGAGGGATGGAAACCAAAAGATCAACTTGAGGTGAACGAAGCATATGCCGAAGAGCTTGTCAAAGCTCAGGCTATTGTTAAGGAACGTGAAGAGAGTGAGCAGTCAAAGACAACTGCTGAAGTTCAGAGGAAACTTGATGCCAAGTTCGAACAGCTTAATATCACTGATCCTGAAGAGCGTAAAAAGGTTGAGAACCAAGTATCTGGTTGGGCCAAGGCTGGAATGAATGTTTCATTCGAAACATTTGACGTTGCTGCTGAAAATTTGCGACTTAAAGGTGAGATTGGTAAGCCAAAAGAACCGACTCAGACCGAAGAGAGTAAAGAAAAAGAAGCTGAAATCAAGAAACAAAAAGCCGATGCTAACCGAAAACTTGGAAAAACAAAATCAACTGGTGACAACGGTACAGCCAAGAAACCTAACTACGATTACCTCCATAAAAACGATCTCGACACTATTGTTATGGAGCAGAGCGAGCGATTAGGATAATACCCGAAACGTTTCGGGTATTTACTCACTACTACTTGACATGGTGCTTCGGGTAACTCTACTATACTAAATTAGTAGTAGCCGCTATAGAGAAAGCAATCATGACTTTTGACGCTCAGGTCCAAACGCTTACACAGGATTATATCGTTCCCAAGGTAACTGATAATGTCCTTCAATCAAATGTATTAACCTTGATCATGCTTGCGAATGGTAAGCCTTGGATGGGTGAACAGTATAAATGCCCGGTCAAGTTGAGTTCTCATACTCAGGGTGGATCATTCGATGATTACAGTGAGTTCTTAACCTCAAATGAGAACGTTCGACAGAATGCTTACTTTGATCCGCGTGGTTACTACCAGTCAGTAGTTATCGGCGGTATTTCCCGATCAGTAAATGAAATCAGCAAAACCCAGCTTTTAAACTTGGTTAAGGTTGAGATGGAATCAGTCCATCAAGATATGGTTGATGATATCGGTACTGTTTTGTACGCTGACGGTACAGGTAACAGCAACAAAGACTTCTTAGGACTTGCGGCTGCTATTGATGATGGTGGTGGTGTCGCTTCCTACGGTGGTCTTTCAAGAAGCACATATCCTGCATGGGCTTCAGTAGAGCAAACATCAGTTGGTGCTTTTGATTTCTCAAAACAGCGTACTCTTGCCAACTCTGCTACTCGAGGTAACCAGAAACCAGGATTGTACATTACTAACGAAACAGTGTTTGGCTACATTGAGTCTGACTACACTGCAACGGTTGATGGTAACTACAATGTGGTAGAAGGTAGCCGAGCTCGATTGACGATGCAAGGTGTCATGCCACAGCAACGCGGCGGATTAGTTGGCCAAGCTGGATTCGACATGCTGTACTTTGGAGGTTCTCCAATTGTCAAAGACGATAAGAGTACTGCCGGGTATGAGTGGGCAATCAATCCTGACTTCTTGAGATGGTATGGTATCAAGCCAGCAGAAGCTAACCCTGTTGACCTGAAAAGCATGTACCACGATGGAAATGACATGACCAAAGTACCAAGTTCTCTTGGATTCGGTTGGACTGGATTCGTCAGACCTGCAAAGCAATATGCATGGATGGGTCAGATGCTCTTACTTGGAAACATGTTTACACCGGCACCGGCTCTTCACTCGAGTAGCGCAGGTATAACTTCTTAACAAGTACTAGTAGGAGAATATAAAGGAAATACATTATGTTGAACGCACTTAACAGACCAGTTTCTCAGGTCCAAACGCTTGCATCGAGTCCCGGTGTACCAGAGCTTATGGAGACAACTTGGATTGGTGGTAATCACTATATCTTCTTGAAGGGTGTCTCAAGTGGTGCTTACGGAAGCTTTGTAACATATGATGAAGCCGGTGTATCTACTCTGCTTGCTGCCGATGCTTTTGGTCCTGTTGCATTACTTGTTGGAGGTGGATTATCTGGCGCTGCAGTAGCAACTCTTGGTACACCAGATGCCAATACAAAAGGATCTTGGGCACTCATTTTCGGCAAAGCATATGGATTGGTTGCATCAGGTTTTGCAGATAATGGGAACCTCTATGCAACTGCAACAGCTGGAACTGCTGACGATCAAGCAGTGGCTGGTGACTTGGTACACAATGCCATTGGTCGATCAGCTATCGCTTCAGGTATGGCTTTAATTCAGATGTGGTATCCGTTTGTAGATAACAACGTTGATGATCTCGACGTATCATAAGATAGAAAGTAGTTGAGGGCGGTGGCAAAGAGAGATTGTTGCCGCCCTTTAAAAAGGAATGCAGTATGCAAGAAGATAACTTATTGGCACTACAAAATTCAGCTAAGCCAATTAGAAATCCGTTTGGGTTCACGTTTAAAACGACATGGAATAGCCAGCCAGTAGAGTTGCCTTCTGATGGCAAATGGCATACCTTTGTTGGTCGATTAGCAGATCACATTGCCAACAGACTCTGGCAGAAAGTTACTTATAAGCTTCATGACAGAGAAGTTTCTAAGCTTAAAATTGCCGGTCGTGATCGAGAGGCACGTAAATTCCACCTTGGTGATGCGATGAAGAATAAGGTATGGATGGTTATTACTGGTCAACCACATCCTAAATTCAAGAATGGTGTGCTTGAAGCAGAGCCTGATATGGACTTCTCAGAGCTTGAGAAAGACATGCAAGCTATTGATGCTCAGGCAATTTTGGCAGATCAACAGACTTCCGTGGCAAGTGTCTTGCAAGAAGCAAGTGATGCTGCCCTCAGGGACTTGAATATGGCCGGTGAAGGTGGCGCTACTCCGCAATCGATTCATACTCAAGGATCAGTGAATATGGGAGCTCCGGTTGATCCTAATGCTGGATCATTGCCAACTCAAGCTATATCAAGTACTGACGTTGCTCCACCACCACAACAGGTCCAACAAGCTCCTGCCCTACAATTTCAGCAACCGCAAGTTTTTCAAAATCCAGCTCCTGAAGATGCGGCTGCACAGGCTACAGAGTTTCCAAGTATTGTGGAGCTAGATTAATGCCAGAGCAAACTATTGAACAACAATTATTCAATAAGCGCGTTGATGAATACATCACCGATCTAATGGAGATTCAAAAGAAGCACGGCATTGTGCAGATGGCAGTACTGAAGCAGTCACCTTTTGGCATTATGCCTGACATTAATTATTTTGATAAAGAAACTCTTGAGAAGAATATGGGCAGAACACCCAGTACACCTCAAGCAGAACCATTGAAAGGATAGTATGCCAATCCCAGGAGATGCAAATAGCAGAGCTAAAGACTCTCATATTGAGTCAACCGCTGTACCAAACCAGGTAGTAAAGGCCGTTGCCAATCCGGATGGTAGCAATATTGGAGCTGCTACTGCAGATAGCGCTACTTTTACCTCAGGCACTACAAAAGGTTCACCAATAATGGGCCTTTATGAAGAAACACCAAGCGAGGTGGAAGATGGCGAGGTCGGTGTAGTTGGAATGACTATTAATAGATTCTTGAAAATTATAGAGCAGTATGCTCCTGCTTATGAGGATAATTCAAATGGAGTGGCCAAGGTAGAACACCGCTACTCATATTCAGCAGTAGCAACAGCAGACGTACAGATCAAGGGTTCAGCAGGATTCTTACATGCGGTAACTATTTCATGTAATGATGCCGCACCTACTGCTGGTTCAATCATCATTTATGACTCACTCACTGAAACTGGCACACAGATATTCAACCACACTTTTACCACTACCCCATTTGTACCGTTCACGGTCATTCTTGACGTTTCAATGGGTACTGGTATTTATCTTGGCTTCACAACCACCGCAGATGTAAACGTCACATGTAGCTACAGATAGGAACAATATGCCACTCTCATACAAAATTACAGCAGTTGATACAGTAAAAAAGGTTGCTATATTAGTCGTAACTTTTGAAAATGGAGATACCTATAACAAACGAATGATGGTTGATGTTTCATCTGAGGAGTCAATCAAAAGAGGTATTGAAAAATGGCTTGAAGAATACATAAAAGCAAAGTCTCAAGAAGTAGTATATGATCCAACACCTATTCTCAATAAATCAGTAACTGAAGATAAGTTTCAAAGAAATAAGCATAAAGAAGTTGTCTCAGAAGATCCTCAAGTAATCAGGGAGGTTTAGATGCCTGGCACTAGCGACCGCCTACTCATAAACAATGGTGGTTACAGTCTCAGTTTTAGTGGCGATGGTGATCACGTTCTCATTACTGCAGATGAGGTGAACCTATCAACATTTACCTATGTTGCCTGGATTAAGATTGACACTTTAAAGCAGAATACAATCCGTGGTGATACAAAAGGATCTGGTACGCGCGCTCCTAAATTTAGAGTAAATGCATCGGGCTACCTTGAGCTACTTGAACAAAGTGTAGCAAGTATTGGCACATCTACTGGCACTATACCTCTCAATAAATGGACTCATGTTGCAGTAAACTATGATGCAGGTGGCAACTACGTCTTTTTTATCAATGGTCAGGAGTATGGATCTGGCACTAATCTCAGATCATTTGAGTTCGGTGATATGCAAATCGGATCTTCAGCTGATGCCGATGAGGACTTCAGTGGCTTGATGGATGATTTCAGACTATACAACACTGCCTTGAGCCAGAGTCAAATTGAACAAATCTATCTTACTGGCGAGGTGGCAGTTACTCCAAGACTTTTTTTCAAGTTTGATGAAGGATCTGGATCAGTTGCCATCGACAGTTCTGGCGATGATCGTGAAGCAATTATCATAGGTGCCACATACTCATCAGACACACCATCGGTAGTCAATGCTCGATCAGCAGTTTCCAATAAATTTAAGATTAGGGATATGGGTACGTCTCTTAGTTTTGATGGATCTGATGATTATGTTTATAAAAACTCAGCAGGTGTTTATGGAGCTAGTGGATATTCCGTTGAGATGTGGGTTAAGGGAAGTCCAACAAATGACACTTACTTTTACAGTGAAGCAAATTCTGCAACCAATACGCAGTATTTTTCATTGAGAGCATCTGTGCTAGGAGTAAATAAAGGTAGGGTGAGTGCTAGGCTAGTTAATAATGCTGGAACAGTGCTATTAAATAGCGTTAATGGAACAATTATTGCATTTGATGGAAACTGGCATCATATCGTCTGGGTTGATGATGGTGGTAGTTGTCAGCTATATGTTGATGGCGTTCTTGATTCTACTGACTTTGATTACACACCAGTAGGATCCTTTACATTTAATCGAACTTCTGTAGGAGCATTATATAGAACAACAGCATCAGCTTTTTGTAAAAGTAAATTTGATCAGGTTCGGACTTGGAGTGTCGCATTAACTCAGGAAGAAGTAACTAATCTTTATTTGAGAAACTATAAACCATCTATTCCTGAGCTTGAGTGGCTTTTTGATGAAGGCTCTGGCTCATCTGCAACTGACTCATCTGGCAATGGCAATACTGGTACAATTTCAGGAGCTACTTACTTATCAGACGTGCCATTAAGAAGGAGATTTAAAGCTCGGGATATGAAGAGCAGTTTAAAGTTTGATGGGTCAAATGATGTTGTTACTGTTGCTAATCATGCAGATTTACAAATAACAGGTGATTTCACGCTTGGTTGTTGGCTTAACCTGGATAGTTATGCAAACAATGCTTCTTTAATCAGTAAGTTCGCCAATGATAACAACTGTGAGTATCACTGGCGTATCAATCAGACTAGTGGAGTATTTTATCTTCAACAAGGATCAGGTTCAGGACAATTAAATTATACCGGTGCTTCAAAAGTACCGCTGCATAAATGGGTGCATGTGGTTGTGGTAAAAAATTCGTCAAATGTCACGTACTACATAGACGGGGTTGCAGGAACACCACTGAGCACCTCTGCAACTGTGATTGTATCAACCAATGCAGATGTATACCTGGGTGGTAGGAATGATAGTTCTTTATATTTGCCAGGAAAAATGAGGGAAGCATTTATTTGCAACGAAGACCTAACCCAATCAGAGATTAGAAGTATATTTTATGATGGTGATTATCCTTCAAGTACCAAGATGGTCCTGAGAATGGATGAAAAATACGGCACTTCACTAGCAGATGATTCTGGCAACTCTCATGTGGGTACAGTTAATGGCGCAGCCTTCCTCACAGACGTACCACTCAAATCACGTAATACAGCTCTAAAAGACTACATCAAGTCACTTTCAGGATTAGTAGTTTACTATCCAATGGATGAACAATCAGGAAGGTATGCTTTTAATGAAGCTCCTGACACATATGGAACGTTTAACGGTGTGAAAACTGGCGCAACTCAAAATGTTCCTGGATTGGTGGGTGGTGCGTACTCTTTTGATGGGAATGGTGATAGGGTTGCATTTGGTGACATTCCTGCACTCAGTGATGCCACAGCTCTGAGTGTCTTTGCTTTGATAAATTGTGCAAACATAACGCAAGATCACTATATTTTTGGTAATATTTCAACAGCAGCAAATGGGTTCTTTTTATATGCAGACGATGTTGGTTTTGAAACCTCAAGAACTAACACATTTAAAATTTTTGTTCAATCAACAAGCGCATCTCATATAGAAGGTACGAGCGAATTGAATGAAGCAGGTATATGGAAAATGGTGGGTTTTACATTCATCGCATCAACTACTACAAATGGATTGAAATTATATGTTGATGGTGTTCTTGACAGAGTTGCATCGACTGAGTTTGTTTCAAATGCAGGTCAAAGTAATAACTCAATTAATACTGGAGAGTCTCATGCGGGTTCATTAGATGCAAACGCCTCAATACAACATATAATGGCATTTAATAGAGTTCTTACTCAAGAAGAAATAACTAAACTAGCTCAACTAGCAGAACTAGCTTAGGATTACATTATTTGCTTACCACAGTCTTTACAAACAATCTTTTTATACCCGTACCAGTAGCCTTTACCACCGCAATCAGGACAGATCGGTTCCTTGAATTGTTCTTTTATCCATGTGATCCCAATGACAAAGAGACGAGCAATTACGAGAACATAAAATATAACGAATATGTATAGTAATCCGACTAACATAATATCCTTTCATGATATAAATTAGTATACTAATTGTGATATTATTATAGCACACTCTATTTTGTGCTACACTTGAAAGATGGTAGATCAAACAGCCAACTTTGCATATGGTATCGTTCTTACTCCACCAGACCCAACAACTACGGGTACTGCTCTGGTTCTTGCCTCTGGTCATGGTAATCGTTTCCCAAACCCCTCAGGAGCCAATTACAATCTTGTCATTAAAGCTTCTGGAGAACTGCCACTCAGTAGTAATTCTGAAATCGTAAGAGTTACCGCTAAATCAACTGACACTTTTACCATTATTAGAGAACAGGAGGGAACTTCTGCACGAGATATACAAGTTGGTGATGAGGTATATATTACCTTCACTAAAAAATCTCGAGATGATATACAAAACGAAATAAACGCGGCTGCTTCAGCTGCATCCGATGCTCAAGATACTGCAGATAGTGCTACTACCGCAGCAGCTACCGCTCAATCAGCTGCTGATGCTGCCCAGACCGATGCAACAACTGCTAATGATGATCTGGCCACGCACCTTGCAGATACAACAGATGTGCACGGTGCAACGGGT
>JACCDG010289793.1_pt1 | contig 17138 bp, 20 predicted proteins | sample 7442471 | NCBI WGS metagenome assembly JACCDG01 (sample SAMN15323444, study PRJNA562643) | freshwater metagenome | isolation source: river surface water | place: USA:Blue River Watershed | collected 2017-08-17 | reverse complement strand
TACCTCTACCCTGGCGCTCCTAGAACCATTCGGGCGACAGTGCAATTTAGGATGTAACAAAGTCAATAAAATGGAGAGATGCGCTCAAAATTTAGCAAATTGAAAGTTTTTCCGATGCAAAGCGCTTTAGCACTTTGCATCGTTATGACGTCATCTGCTTTTGCGCAGCGAACTCCAGACGAAATCACCATAACCGCAGAACTTCCCGTCAGAATTTCGGGTTTTGATGGGGTACCGCAACAAGAGCTCCCCTTCAGTGTCAGCACCATTGACAGTGCCACACTGCGCGACACTGGGGCACAGCGCATCACAGATGCACTGCGCCTAGATGCTTCAGTTAGCGACAGCTACAACCTTCCAGCCTACTGGGACAAGCTCAGTGTCCGCGGTTTTGCACTCAACAACCGCTACAACTACCGCCGTGAAGGTTTGCCAATTTCTGCCGAAACCATCATTCCGATGGACAACAAAGAGCGCATCGAGCTGCTCAAAGGCACAAGCGGTATGCAGTCTGGCACCAGTGCACCAGGTGGCTTAGTTAACTACTTGGTCAAACGCGCACCAAATGATGCCACCAAAGCAATTCGTGATGTGACGCTCAGTTACGGACCTGGTCACAACCGATTAACCTCGGCAGACTTGGGCGGACGATTTGGCCAAGATGCAGAGCTTGGCTACCGCTTTAATGTGGCACATGAAGAACTTGCCCCTTACATCCGAGATACCAAGGGGCATCGTAGTCTCATAGCCTTGGCGATGGATTGGCGTATCAATGCAAACACTCGTCTTGAGTGGGAGTTTGAACAAAGCCATCACGAGCAAATTGGCGTGAACTTTTATAGCCTCCTAGGTGCAGGCGTTCAGGCTTTACCTCCCACAGTCGACGGCACACGCAACATCACACGACAGCCCAATTCACAACCGGGCGTGTTTGATGGTCAAACAGGCACTTTGCGATTACGCCACCAATTAGAGAACAACTGGATTTGGAGCACTCAAGCGGGACTGCAGCATTTGCGCGCAGATGACCGGTTGACTTACGCCTCTGGTTGCGCCACCGCACCCACAGACCGATTTTGTGCGAATGGCGATTTCCAAATTCGCGACTATCGCAGCGAAAACGAACGGCGAAATGGCGAGGTGATTCAAACCGACCTAAAAGGACAATACCAACTCGCTGGCCTTGAACACAATTTCAAGGTCAGTTTGATGCATCAGCGTCAAATCAACCGTATGCCAGCGACCCATATTGACGACCTAGTTGGCACGACCAACAGCATCACGGGTCAATTTACCCCCGCAAGTCCAACCAACAGTCGAGCGGGGCCAATGACCAACAATACCGACTACAACACCGAAATCGCTTTGAATGACCGAGTTCGCCTCAGCACACACACCACCGCATGGCTGGGACTCAGGCATACACAACTCAATCGTCAAAGCATTCAAACTGATGGCAATGCGGCTGTACAGGATACCCGCGGAATAAACACGCCTTGGGTGGCCTTGAGTCACCGACTTAACAACCACGAGACGGTTTATGCCAGCTATGGCTATGGGCTTGAAGCGGAAGCTGCTCCCAATTTATCCAACTACACCAATGCAGGGCAACCGTTACCCGCGCTACGCAGCAAACAGCGTGAAATCGGCATGAAACGCCAATACGCACAAACTGTTTTGCAAATGACTTGGTTTGATATTGCCAGCCCCAACATGGTCGATGCTGGCAACGCTTGTGCCTATAACTCAGCGCCAAATACCTGCACGCGTCAAGTCGATGGGCAGAGTCACCACCAAGGCCTAGAAATCAGCGGTCAATCACAACTCAACCAATGGAGCTTGGGTGGTAGCGCCATGTGGCTTGATGCCAAACGCGAAAACGCCGCCGTAGAGGCCCACCTTAATGGCCAGCACCCGATCAACGTGCCGCGATACATTGTCCGTGGCACGACAGACTACCGCTTCGCAAGCACTGTCGGATTGAGCACGGGATTACGAATCAGCCATGAAGGCAAGCGCAATGTCACAGAAAACGGCGACATCACACTTCCTGCTTGGACCACCTTGGATGCCACCGCGCGCTACGAGACCAAAGTCAATCATGTGCCATCTAGTTGGACGCTGGCCATTCACAACCTAGCCAACAAACACTATTGGCGCGAGTCGCCTCGTCAATACGGTCAATACTTCCTGTATCCAGGCGCGCCTAGAACCCTTCGAGCGACAGTAGTTTTCCACCTCTAAAGACAGCCATGAACTCGATCAAAAACGAATCACGACCTTGCCACGAACTCGGCCAGATTCGCTCAAGCATAGTGCTTCGGGAGTTTGGTTGAGTGGGAACTCTTGGGCTATCTTGACCTGCAACTCGCTCTTTGCCACCTTCGCCAATAACATGGCAAGCTGTTCGCCGTCTTCGCGCATAAACCAATAGCGGTAAGCAACGTTTCGAGCCTTGGCCTGAGCGCGTTGTTTTCGAGACAGAAACCAGAACACAGGCATAAGCCAAGGCTTGCCAAATTCAGTAGCGACTTCCGGCGTTGGAAGGTCCCCAATGCTAACGACTCGTCCACCAGGCCGCGTATGAGCAATAGACTTCAACAGCGTCTCCCCTCCTTGACTGTCCAATACGGCATCGAAATGTTCACATTTCTGCGTGAAGTCAACGCGCTTGTAGTCAATGCAATCGTCAGCACCCAACTGGCGCAGCCAGTCATGGTTTTCGCTGGACGCGGTGGTGGTGACATGAGCCCCAAGACCTTTGGCCAGTTGGATTGCCAAATGCCCAACACCCCCACTGCCAGCATGAATGAGAACCCGCTGCGAGGGACGGACTTCTAGCACTTCCGTTAAGCATTGCCATGCCGTCAAACCCGCGAGTGCCACTGCCGCAGCTTGCGAAAAACTTACCTCGTCTGGAATTTTGGCAAGCTGATCCGTATGAGCCACCACCTTTTCTGCAAATGCACCGATTCGGTCTTTACTTAGCCGGGTAGCCACTCGGTCCCCCACTTGATAGCCAGTCACGCCAAGGCCAACCTCGGTCACAATTCCTGCTGCATCGCTGCCCAGAATTAACGGCATTCGATATGGCAATAGCGCTCTCACCATACCGCTGCGGGTCTTGTAGTCGATGGGATTGACACTCGCAGCGTGCATCTGGAAAACAACTTGACCATCGGCTGGCCTTGGCTCAGGTTGCTCCCCCATCACAACAACGCCAGCATCCCCATAACGTTCGATGTAGCAGGCAAGCATTCTTATATTCCTTCAAGTGGGTTTAACTGCCGCGGACTTTAGCATTGAGCAACCCCACATCACTTGCGATTAGGACTGAAAGCCATCGCCTGCTAGCGGCGATCGAGTGAATGCAATCAGCCTAAAGCTACCTTTTCATCAGGGTTGGCGCTGCCGCACTCTGTTGCCAACCAATCAAGGAAGAGCCCCTCTTAGAAAAGCTTGACACAACCTTATAAAAACATAGATTTTTTTGCTATACTGTCGTTCTTCGCAGGGCACTCAATGCTTTGCACACCAAATATTCCTCAATAGCTCAGTTGGTAGAGCGCCGGACTGTTAATCCGTAGGTCCCTGGTTCGAGCCCAGGTTGAGGAGCCAAATTCATGCGTGGCGCGTGATTTGCGGCGATAAGTAGAAATCGAAAGGTTTCTGGTATTTACTTATCGAGGCGGATAAATGCACCACATGCAAAACGCCCCCCTGACTCGGGGGCAGACTTTCACCTTCAGCCAACTGGCTGATGCGTACATGGCCACTTACGCTGGCCGCGACAACTCGCAAGGCATGCGCCTTCGATTCTTTGTCGAATTCTTTGGCCACAAGCTGGCCCACACCCTTGACGGCGACGACATAGCAGACGCACTTGACGATCTGCAACGCCGCGGGCGCCTTCATTACAAAGGCGGCGCCACCAAACGTGCTGACAGCATCGTGGGGACAAACGAGCCCCTCAAACCCGCAACCCTCAACCGCTACCGCGCAACCGTCGCCGGTGTTTTGACCTGGGCGAAAAAACGCCGACTCATGCCAAAGGGGTGGACAAACCCAGTAGGCGAGACAGCCCGCATGGCAGAGGACAACGCCCGCACACGCTACCTCAGCGAAGACGAATATCAGCGGCTTCTCAAAGTTTCCCGCCTTTCATACTGGCCCAGGCTGCACGTTTTAATCAAACTTGCAGTGACCACAGGCCAGCGTCGCGGCGTTCTTATGGATATGCGTTGGGGTGACATTGACCTAGAAAAACGCCGCGCCTACGTTAAGCGCACGAAAAACGGCGAGCCATTCGTGATGGTTTTGCAGTCAGACGTTTGCGACGAGCTGACAGCAATCAAAGGCGGCTCCCACGACGACGAGCTGGTTTTTCATGGCCGCTACAAAGACCGCCCCAAAAACTTCGACAAAGCGTGGTCAACCGCCCTTCGTGATGCTCGCATCGAGGGCGCATGTTTTCACAGCTTACGACACACACACGCAAGCTGGCTGGCCATGCAAGGCGTGCCCATATTGGCAATCGCTGACAGCCTGGGCCACAAGTCCCTGGCCATGACAAAGCGTTACAGCCACCTATGCGTGGACAGCCGCGCCGAGATACTGGAAAAGATTTTTTCAACCCCAAAGGAGTAAGCACCATGAACCAAATCCAACACACACAAACCACCCCCACCGGCCAGCAAATGATCGGCGGCGGATTTATCCAATGCGAAGGTGTAGGACCAGATGACCTTGTGGCAGTTGACTTTGACGCTCGAGAAGTGTCAGTCGATGGTTTTTATGTCGTGCGCGCAATCGAAACAGGCGCGATTATTTGCCGCCGCTTCGAGCGTTCAGTTATCGGTGGACTCATTTTTGACGGGCAGCCATACAAAGGTGGCGCTGAAATCCTTGGGCAAGTTACTAAGGTTTTCACACCAAAGTCGGTGATTTGATGGTTATCAAAATGCGCGGAAAAAGCGCCAGAGGAAACATTGCGGACGGTTGGGCAAAGTACGCCCAGTCGCCGCTAGTCACGGCCACGCATGAAAACCTTTTAACCAAACTTGGAGCAATCAAATGCAAACCACGACCACCGCAACACTCTGCACAGCAGAGGAATATCTCACAACCCCAACAGGGAAAACACTTTTCCCCACTCGCCACTCATTCGATTGGTTCTTGCGTAAGCACAAAGAAGCCCTCATTAAGAGTGGCGGTGTCATTGTGGTGCGAAAGATTTGGCACGTGCTGCCTGAGAAGTTCTACACAGCGGTTCTTGAGATCGGCGCAAAGCTTGCCGAAGAAAAGTTGGCAGCCTAATCAAAGGAGAAGACCATGCACGTAGAAAAGAAAACGCCCTTGGAAGGCGGCAACCTATCCAAGAGCGCAGATGTCCATTCGAAACCGGACAACCTAATCTTAATCCAACTTGATGAACGGCGCAAACGCTTTGTTAATTTGCAGGCCTTGGCCGCCCTTCGTGGCCATGAAGTCCGCAAATCCGAAGACGGTGAGCGCTATTTCATAAGCCGCTGGGGTCAAGTCCGAGAATTTGCCACCCTAGAAGCGCTTCACGACTTCGTGGTGAACCGCTTGGGTGTCAGCCAATGAGCGCCGACGTACTTCTTAGCCGCCTAGACAAGGTGCGCCGGTCAGGGAATGGCCGCTGGATGTGCAAGTGCCCATCGCATGAGGACAAAACGGCCTCAATGTCGGTTCGTGAACTTGATGATGGGCGTGTGCTTGTCCATTGCTTTGCTGGGTGCTCTGTTCACGATGTGATCGGTGCAGTTGGCTTGGATATGCAAGACCTTTTTCCGCCTAGCCTTGGTGATGGTCAGCACAGTCGCCCAGCAGAGCGCCGCCCGTTCCCTGCCACCGATGTACTGAGAGCGCTTGCGCTTGAATCCAAGATAGTAGCCCTAGTTGCGCGGCGAATAAAAAACAATGAGCCGGTGAGCAGCCAAGACTATGAGCGCACAGTTTTGGCCTGCAGCCGAATCGAGGCCGGCATGCACGCGGCAGGGGTTGCAAATGTCTAACCTTGAGCATCAAGCTGTCGTTGAGCTACGCAGACACAAATCAGAGTTGCCACTTGGGATTGTGTTCGCCCATGAGCTTGGGGATAACTACACACCGCCCGATGAACTTGTCGAGGGTGTTCTAACCTCCGGCGCTGGCTCCGTTATTTACGGCGACAGCAACAGCGGAAAAACGTTTTTCACCATCGACATGGCTTGCGCCTTGGCGCGTGGCGTTGATTGGATGGGACGAAAAACACAGCAAGGGCTTGTCGTTTATGTCGCAGCAGAGAGCCCCGCCTCAGTGCGCGGACGCTTGCAAGCCTATCAAGCGGAGCATGGTTGCAAGGTGCCAAACTTTGCGATCGTTCAGCATCCGGTCAACTTGTACGACACAGACGCTGACACTGAAAGCTTGATCTTTGCGGTAAAGGAACTTGAGCGCCACACTGGCATGAAAGCCGCCTTGATCGTTGGTGACACCCTCGCCCGCATGGCAGCTGGTTCAAACGAAAACAGCGGCGAAGACATGGGTATTGTGGTTAAACACTTTGACCACATCCGAGCCACTACCGGCGCGCACTTCGTTTTGGTTCACCACTCCGGCAAAGACGTCGCCAAAGGGGCACGTGGGCACTCTAGCCTCCGAGCCGCCGTTGACTGCGAGATCGAAGTCACAGACACACCATCGGGCCGGTGCGCTGAAATCACAAAGCAGCGTGACCTGGCCACCAAGGGTGAGCGAATCGGCTTCTCACTCAAACCCGTGATGCTTGGCCTCACCAAATGGGGGAAGCCCGCCACATCATGCATCGTAGAGCCAACAGAGGCCCCCACCAAGGCGGCGAAGGCTAGGCGCATGGGTGAGGTAGAGGGTGCAATCGTCGAATACCTTGCACAGCGCAAGACCGGAGCACGACGCGCCGAAGTGGTGAGCCACTTCAATGGCAGATATGAGCGTGCGAATGTCTATCGCGCAATTCGATCTCTTGTCACAGCACAGGCAGTCCACGAAGCAGCTGGAATGGTATGCATTGCAAGTGCTGCAAAGTGATCGTGTGTCGTGTGTCGTTTTGTAGTCACGACACATCGCGACACAGGGCACTTTATGTGTCGTTTTGTAGTCACCACCCTTTAGGGGGTGACACAGTGACACATGCCGACACATTGCAATCGTGTGGTGAGCAGCATGAGCTTGGCAAGGCATGGGCCACCCACCCCCCGTCCCGTCGAAGGGTCCTTTTGAGGGCGGCACCCGCTGCGGGGTCTAAGAGCCCACCTTAAACCATGTGTGAGTGAAGTTTCAAAACGAGTTTTATGTTTATGTCAAAGATAGTTAATCGGGCCGAAATGGCTGGTGTCTTCGCGGTTTCCCTGCCTACCGTAGACCGCTGGGTAAGTAAAGGGTGCCCAGTGGTGTCACGTGGAGGAAAGGGAAAAGAGTGGTCTTTCGACTTGGCAGCGGTGATCGCATGGCGAGTTGATACGGCGGTACAGGACGCCGTGGCAGTTGACCCAAGAAAGGCGAGCGACGAAGAACTGCGCCGCCGTAAGTTATTGGCCGAGGTTGAATTGGTTGAAATCGAATCAGCGAAAGCCAAAGGCGAAGTGATCGATCTCAAAACGGTGATGCACAACCTTGGAAACTTGCTTGAGATCGTCAAAGCCAACATGCGCCGAGTGCCTGAGCGTGTGGTGGCCTCAGTCGTGGGTAATACGAACGAGCGCGAGATCAAGGCACTGATCTTGGCTGAAATTGACCAGGCTTTAACTGAAACCGCAGAAATGGACTTTGCCGCCGAACCTGCACCAGATGATGAGGAAGAACATGCGTAAATTTGAAAACTCCAATGGCCTCGCTAAAGCCATTAAAAGCGCCCGCAGCTACTTCGCCCCTACCAAGGCAGCGAAGACGCAGCCGCTGCCAGTTTGTGAAGTCTCAGCCGCTTTAATCGGGCGTGCGTACACCGACGCAGCTTATGAACACTTAGATCGTGCCCTGGCTTTGCTTGAGCTTGCAGAAAACAAACAGCACGCCATGCGATTGATCGATCTGATGCTGGCAATACTTGAGGAAAAGAAAAACCAGGCAAAGGCCGTTTGACACAAAGCCCACTCCGGTGGGTTTTTTATGTCCGAAGGAAAAAGCGCCAGAGGAAATTAATCCCAGCTTTTGGGAATATGCCCCTGACAGCAACCCAAACCAAAGGACTTAACCAAATGGCCAAATCGACCAACTACGAAAACCCACTTATCGAAATCATTGGCGAGGCACAGCGCGCCCTGCCCTATGACGTTCGCCACCGCCCTGGCATGGACGAGCCTCAACTTCTGCCAAAGCGTGCCGCGGCCCTTCGCACATTGGTGATGAAACAAACGTCGGTTCGCGTGGACAAAGACGGCAAGATCATTGTGGGCACCGGTGGCAACATGGCTGGCGAAACTATTTCAATCGAAAAAGCCATTTTCCGAGGCAGCCGCTTTGCCCAGGCTGGCGGAAATCTGGTTTTCTTGCCTGAGCATGACGACCCTAAATTCATCGAATCAGGCAGCGACAGCAAGATCATGACCCTGCGCAGTGAGCCGGTGAGCTTCTCAGTGGTCAACGCCGCGACGTTCGAGGAAGTGGCAGACGACGCAGACACGCCTGATAGCGATCTGCCATTGTTTGTTTCAACAATCACACGCACCGGCCAAAAGAGTTTTGGCGTTCGATTCAAATTAACCCGCGCAAACCAAAAAGCGCGCGGCGAGCAAACCACGGCCGACGAGCTTTTGGCGTCAATCGTGGCTGGCATTACCAAAGTGGTGGACGTGCTGGCAACAGAGGCCATTTTGGCGAATACGCCCACGGCGTTCACATTAGCCAAGGCAGCCTCCGCCGGCCTTCGTTTTGGCGAGCTCAAGGCGCTGGTGGGCACAGATGCAACAGGCGCTCAAATCCGCAACGATGGCCGCCTGACAGCCTCCGGCATCGAGGCCGAGCTGACAGACGCCACAGACAAAACCCTGATTGGCGACTTTTCCATGTCCGCCGCAGTGATTGGACCAGATCTGCAAATTCTGGTGAGCCGATTGAATCAAAACGGCGACGTTCATGTGACGGCGTGGCTCAGTGCAGAGGCGGTATGCCCTGACGCTGGCAAGTTTTGGGTGGCCGCCTAATGTTTACCGGCATCGTTCGAGCCCTGACACGCCGCGCAAGCGGCTTGCCTGGTGACGTGGCCGCAGTTTTGGAAGCTGCCAACTACTCATTGCGAGAAGGCAACAGCGAAGACGAGCCCCGCGTGATTGTGGTTTTGGCTGGTGGCGGCTTGCGTGGCGCCTTTGCCTTTGAGCGAGAAGACGCAGAGCGCCGCATCAAAGCCCGCTGGCCAGAGCTTTCAACCATGCAGATCAAACGTGCCGCGACCATGCTTGAAGCAGGCGCAATGAAGGCATCAAGAGTGAGCCGAGAGGTTCACCAAAAAAGCAACTTTGTAAACCGTTTTAGAGATTGATTTTCTTGCGCCATTGCACACGGCGCGCGTAGTGTGCTTTTCCTTTGGTTCAGCGCCTAGGCCGGAAAGCCGAAGCGCCTTTAGGGGGTACGAGGCCGGAAGCCTGACGACCCCCATTTTTTTTAGGACAACATACACATGGCGAAGAAAAACTTTAGCGCCCAGGTAACCATAGGCGGCGCACTAGCAAGTAGTTTCAAGAGTGCAATCAGTCAAGCTAAATCAAGTTTTGGTGAGGTTGGAGGCGCTATCAAACAGCTTGAGTCGCGCAACAAAGAACTGAATTCAACAATCAAATCTCAAGAAAAACTCGGGGCGGCTGGAAGTGCTCTGCGTGTGAGCTATGCACAGCAAGAAATTGCAGTCATCGTAAGCCAAATCGCTGCATTGAAAGAGCGCGATCGCATCATGCAAAAAGGTATAGCGCGGCGTGATGCTGGCCGCGACATGATGATGGGCGGCGGCTTGATGATCGGAGGTTCGCTGGCTGCAGCTGCAACACTTGGAAAACCAATTAAGCTTGCTGCAGACTTCGAAACTGCAATGAGTGGAATTGCAAAGCAAGTGCAAGGTGCTCGCGATGAAGCCGGTAAGTTGACGCATGTTTACTTTGAAATGGGCGAGGCAATCAAAAAGCTTTCCCGTGAATCACCAATTAACCAAGTCGATGTGGCCAATATGGTTACCTCCGCTGCACGAATGGGTGTAGCACGGGAAGATTTGATCGACTTCAAAGGACTTTATGGGCGCGGCCACGGCCTTGCGACAGTCAGCGCGTGAGGTGGCAGACCAAGAGGCGGCACAGCGGCCAAAATGGAAACCGCCCAGGATGAACGCGGCCAGGGCCAAGACGGCCATCATCAAGCGTGGCGGCTTCACGGTGCCAGCATGACAGCGGCCAAGATTGACCAGATCATCGGAAAGCGTGCCCGCCTTGCTATGGCCGAGGTGAGGCAGAGCATTTATGTGCCACTGATTCCAAAACCATCAAGCCCACTGGCCACGATGGTGGGGCTTGGCAATGCAATAAAACTGTCCCAGGTGTTCGGAGGGCAGGTTATCGACTTGCCAAAAAGTGCAGCAGAAAAACTGGCCCGCCGAAACGCCAAGATCAAGGAAGCGGCACAACGTGGCCAAACGGTGCGACAGCTTGCGAGTGACTACTGTCTGACCGACAGACAGGTGCGAAACGTTCTCAAAACCCGCGCAAAATCGTGACAGATATCATTTTGTAACTGATTAGCCACCTTGGCTGATATCACGCAACCACGCAATGGCTGATGCTTTGCGGGGTTTTTTCATGCTCGTTGATTACGTGCGTAATGTGTGAAACCAATTAAAGTGGCCCCGAAAACGTTCGCGGACCATCGCCTAAATAGTCTTTTGGTGCTTTGTGTCTTTTGGTGTATATTCAAGATTAGAAAACAACTTATCGCACTTGGCTTGCTCTGTTAATCCGTAGGTCCCTGGTTCGAGCCCAGGTTGAGGAGCCAAAAAGGCTAATAAAAACAACGACTTACCTCGTTGTTTTTATTTTATACTTTAATTACACGGTTATCGCACGGTTAATATACAGGTCGCTGGTTGCTTTTCTTCGCAAAGGCCCATAAACTAGCGCCATGCGTATAGTCTCGTCTGAAACCGTTGTCATCAGGCCTGAACTACTTCGTCTCGTGCGTCGCGACGACAGCAAGAAATGGCAAGTTCATTACAAGATAGACGGCATCAAAACTTGGTTCCGTCGCAGTGTTGCCACCACTGATTTAGACACCGCCATCAAGCTCGCAGAGCGCATGTGGATGAAAGCCACCTTCGATCACGAAGAAGGTCGCCCCATCATCAGCAAAAAATTCAAGCCCGTTGCAGAGATAGTTTTGCACCGCATGGAGGCCGAAGTCAAGGCCCAAACCGCTAAGCCCAGCACTCGGGACTACATTTCTGCGATCAAGTTGTACCTGATTCCCTTCTACGGTAACTACAACATTGATGGCATCAAGCCTGCTGTGATCTCCGAGTTCCACACATGGCGACGTGAAAAAGTCGGTCGTGAACTCTCTGGCAGTGCCCAAAACAATCACAACGCAGCATTCAACTTGATCATGGACGAGGCCATTGAGCGCGGCTACATGACCGAGTACCAACGCCCCATGACCAAGAACACAGGCGCTGACAGTGATCGACGCGCTGAGTTCAGTCATGAAGAATTAGAAGCTTTGATGACCTATGCCCCAGTCTTTATTGATAACGGGCGCACAGCACGAACCAAGATGATTCGAGAGCTGTTGGCAATCTATGTGCCGTTTATGGCGGCCACTGGGATGCGTGCTGGCACAGAAGCTGAATACTTGGAGTGGCGACACATTGATGTCGAAATACGTGATGGTCAGCCCATTCTGCATTTCAGGCTACAGCGCGGTAAACGTGGTGCGCGTAACTTTGTAGCCCACAACAGTTGTTGGCTGCTTTTAGAGCGCCTACGTCAGCTCAGTCCTGACTTGCGCAGCATGACGCTTGAAGAGGTTTTGAAAAAACGTGTGGCCAAGCGTTTGTTTAGGTTGTCGGATGGCTCAGTGCCAGACAACTGGAACAAACCTTTTCGTCAGTGGCTGGAAGACTCCCAGCTTCTCAACTGCCCTGTCACCAGCAAAGAGCGCAGCTTGTACAGCTTGCGTCACTACTACGCGACACAGCGTTTGTTGGAGGGCATCCCCATCCATGATTTGGCGGAGCAGATGGGCACGTCTGTGCTGATGATCACCAAGCATTACAGCCACTTGACTCCGTTGATGAAAGCTAAGCAATTTGCTGGTGTCGTGGATCCCAATGCTGCGGGTGGTGAAGCTGCACAAATTCGCGCCATCATGGCGGCACAGCTAGCCAACAACAACATCATGAGCTTGGTGCAAATGGGCACGGGTTTGTCAATTTCTTTAGTTGCACAAAGCAGCGAACTCAAAGACGATTTTGAGTCTCGGCTCAAGGCCCAAGCGCCTCAGCCGGTTTAATCCCTTTTGAATCAATTCATCCCCCTCACCTGCTCTCACGGCTCAAATTTCAAACGAGATACATCATGAGTGAACAACTGACCCAATACTTTGAGCACTATGCTGAAAGCGCCATTGAACAGATGAAGAAAGCCACACTGGCGATTGGCTTCTATCGCCGCCTTCATGCGCGGTTGCTGGCCGGTGAAGATCTCAGTGGCGAAGTGCCGCTCGTTGGTACTGTGGGGCCTGAGAAAACACTGGCCGTGGTTGTACAGGCCTTGGCTGATTACAAAAAGCAAATCACATCGGCTTGGGAGTTGCCATCTGAACTGTTGGAGATTGGTAAACACAAGGTATCGCAGACCATGGACCCACATGAACATCTTCCGCGTGTGGATGTCATGTACCAATACAAAAGTGAAGCTGGCACGGTCAAGGTTCAGATCACCACGGCTGGCGAGGTCTACAAGTTAGACATTGATGCAGGTAAGAATCCAATGGCAGCTCAGTTGGCGTGTTTTGAGTTAGAGAAACGACTGATATTTTTGGCTCTTACAAAGCGGCCAGTTGTCTGAACGAAAAAAACACCCCATCCGTAGCGAATGTGTTTTTGCCGAATTTTGCATTTTTATAGAATCTCACTATAGGCAAAATGCAGCAGAAGGAGATTCGACAATGGATAGAAATTTTCAAGAAATAAAGATCAATATTGAAAATATTAAATTTAACTCATATAAAACTCTGAATACATGCTGTAATTTTAACGGTTTAGATGCGAATTAAAAGCATAGCGACTGCATCGATACCAACGTGAGATGCATGCTTGCACGAAATGAATATGTATAAATTTTTAGAAGTCAAAAAATGATGTTTGAGCAATTGCGTTTGATAAAAGATCAGTTGAGCCAATCATCAACTGTCACATTGAAGCTACCAGCGAAATTCCGGTTCAAAGATCATGATATTCACGACTTCGATAGTTTTTTAAATTTCTTTAACTGGGCACTTCACGATGTACCTGTTCGCATAGATTTAACAGGCTGTCTAACAGCGAACTATCAAGCCATGTCTCTATTAGTCCTGTATGCCTGGCAACTAAAGTCACAAGGATGCAGAGTCTCTTTCGTTGAATCGGATGCTGAAACTGGTGCGAGCTCAATGTGGAGAAAAATGGGAGCGCGTGGTTTATTTTCTGTTTTACCAGTTGAGGATCATCGCTTTAAAGGAGACCGACTCAAACCACTATTTGCGGTTAGAAATTCAAATGATTTCAAGTTAGTTATTGCTGCAGCAGAATCATACACACAGAAATTTAACGTTGAATACGCGAGTACTCTCAGATACGTCCTTGGTGAATTGTTGTACAACACTATGGAGCATGGACGATGTTTTGGCAGCTCGAAAATTCGAGGAATACGAATTCCATCAATCGTTCAATTCACTTGGTATGCCAAGCGAAATGAAATTCACTTCATCATTGCAGATGTAGGTATCGGCGTAAAGAAGCATATTGAACAGGCATACCCAGGACAGGAATCACATGAGGAGGCCATTAAGGTGGCGATCAAACCGAAGGTTTCAGGAACATTTGGTAGTAACGATCCATATACAACAAAGAACAACGCAGGCATGGGGTTGTATATTTCGACAAATATTATTCGACGCCTTAATGCTGACATGCATGTCATTTCCGGAGATGGACTTTTGCATGTTTCACCAAGAGATGTGACCGGGCGAACCCTAAAGCAAAACTGGCCAGGCACTTTTGTTTTGGTCGCACTGAAAATTGAGGATGACCCAACGTTCATTTTGCATAAACTGATGCAGGAATTCAGAGCTGGTGCGGAAGTTGAGCAAAAAATTGCTGACTCTACTGAAGCAGACGGAAAGTTTTATTTGAACATTTCCAATTATTTTGGACGCCATGCAGAAGAGAAAGAGGCTGCCATTCGTTTTCGTGACAAAAGGCTATTTCCAGAGGTTAATTCTGGAAAATCCATAGTGATCGATTTTGACGGCGTAGAAAATTCTCCACATAGCTTTCTCAGTGCATTACTAGCATCACCTATCAAGACGCTAGGCTTGCAAGCCTTCAAAAGGATGAAAATTGTTAATGCGACTCCTGAAATCAGAGAGACCATAGACTTCATTTTTGACGATAACACTTAACTGTTTAATCAGTACAGTTGTGAAACTTCAAGACCCCTTGAAGCGACTTACGAAACTCGTAATGCATCTCATCCAAACTGAGCCCCTCCATGACATCTGTGACGCTGATGTAGTCATGAGGTTCAATGTCTTCAAATGTTTCGCTTTGCCCAAAAACCTCATTCAATTCGTCTAAGGCATTGGAAAGCTCCGCACTCGCCGCTTCAACCCGCCTTCTAAAAACCTGCATACCTTCAAAGATTTGCTGCACGTCCCCACGCCACACAGCCTCTAGCTCATCGTCTAAGTCCAACGCACAAAGTGCCGAAGATTGCAACACGGCCAAGCTCGCAATGGGGCTTGAATCACTCACGGCCATCAATGCGTCTGATGAGCCCGGATAGGACATCAACTGCTTAGCGATCTCGCAGGCCAATGCTTCTCGGGATTCAGCCGCATGCACCATGGCTGCGTTTTCTCTTCGCTCAATAATGATGTAAGTTGACATCGGACACCTCAGTTCATAGTTGTTTGCATGCGAGATTGATCCCAAGCCAGTCTGACCTTGCGTTTGCATCTGATCAGACTGGATTGATAACAGGTTTCACCATTTAGGCTTTGTGGTCGTCATCTGCGATCTGGGGCGTAGATGCGTCCACGTCAATCACCTCATCAGCTCGCTTGTGCTTCATGGGCAGTGCCAATTGATCTTTCATGTTTTGTCGCAAACCTGCAGGTTGAGACTCGTCCACCGAAAGCTTTTTCTTCAAGTTTCGGATACCACGCTCCAAGACATGCAAATCGTTGGGCATGCTTTTGCCAATGAACTTGATCAAGGTGTTCTCAAAACTCTTGCCCAAATCATTGGCCATGACCATCTTGTACTTGTTTCCACCTTCGTAATGAGCGACAAAAACACAGAATGATGCAGTTTCAGCCTTTGTGTTTTTATCCTCGTTATGGACAATGACATCGCCGCCGTAGGTAAACTCTTCTTTAGAGGCCGACCCCATAAGTTCAAAATATTCACGCATTAACGCCAAACGCTCTTTGCTCACGCCCTCACCTGTGGTCTTGGCTAACTGCTTGGCTTCGGTGTCTTGAATTTGTGCAATCCCACCACGACGTGTGATGTAAGCAGGTAACTCCTCAGGTGATAAGTCTTCATCACGTGCAACTTGCAAGACTTTGCCGTAGCGTGAGGCCGCCAGCTTGTCCGCACGAATCACATACCGCACCAAGGTTGCCATGGGGCTGGAATTTTTCTGCACTTTAATATCGTGCGCATCTTTGAGATTCTTGCGAATGGCTTCATTGATTTTGTCTGCCTGATCACTGTTTTCTATACGAAGTGCCAAGCCGTAAATCGACCCCAACAATTCATACAAAGCTTGGTGTCCACGGGCCACAACTTCTGTTTCGTACTTCTCGCCCAACTTGAACAGCTCAGCACCTTCGGCCAAAAACTTGTCCACCTCAAGCTGCTTTGTGTTTTTCGTTGATGGGCGAATTTCGCCTTCTTTTTTACCTTTGCCACCGAACACAAAGTCGCTGAGATCAAAGGTTTCTAGATCAACATCGCGATCTTTGACCATGATGTGGCCTTTGGGGCCCAATGGAATAGTTGGATTTTTTGAGCCCGTTTTGATGGCTCCGTTAGTGAGTTGCATGACTGAGTCCTTTAAAGTTTGAACAGCACCGCGCTGCGGGGCCAAGACTAAGTCGCAAACCGATTAAGCGACGTGACATGTCACATGGCTTATCATTTTTTGTCATTTTTAATACTTTTGCCATTTTAACCAGCGAGCAAATAGGAGACAAAAGATGGAGCATCAGCCCACAAACATGCGGCGGTCAATGCAAACGGTCACATCTAGTTTGCATTTTTGGTGGCTCGCGTTTTTGCGATCCAGCCCAGACTACTGGTGGATCTGCCAACAAAAGGGGGATTGCCAAGACGCCAGACTGGTCAAGGTGTGGGAAGACTTTGGGGACGTGTTTGACTGCCCGTGTTTGATGCATTGGTGGCAAGCCAAGGCGGCCAAGCTGTTTGACTCACCGCAAATGGAGATGACACTGGCACTACCTCCGTCTGTGACGGTGGGTTTGGAAATACTGGGCACCAAAGATCTCGTCACAGCATGGCCTGAGATGATTTGCATGGCCATCCCACTTTGCCTTGATCCACGCACTGCATGTGCTGCATTTTTAGAGGTTTGGGAAAACGCTCGTTGTCGTGGCACCCATTACAACCAAGATGCCAAGTACCAGCTGCACACGCTGGATTTAAAAGCCAAGCGCACCATTATTCCAGCGTACCAAGCTTTGGCACTCAACCAGTGCGTGAGCCAAAGCCAACACACGGATCGTTTTCATGAATGGGGGTGCTACGAGATGGGCATGCATTTGAACCTAGCACCCCAGCATCGCCCTCACTTGAGGGACAACGTGGAGACAGCCAAACGAAAACAGAAAACCACACGCGC
>JACCDG010990360.1_pt1 | contig 17140 bp, 14 predicted proteins | sample 7442471 | NCBI WGS metagenome assembly JACCDG01 (sample SAMN15323444, study PRJNA562643) | freshwater metagenome | isolation source: river surface water | place: USA:Blue River Watershed | collected 2017-08-17 | reverse complement strand
AGTCAAAAATGCTCATTTCGCACTTAAACTTACATATGGAATAATCATTTCCTCCAACGAAATACCCCCATGTTGAAAGGTATTGCGGTAATAATTTACGTAATGGTTATAATTATTGGGGTAGGCAAAGAATTTATCTTCCTTGGCAAAGATAAAACAGGTACTTACATGCTGACGGGGAAGAAAGGCATCGGCCGGATTACGCACTTCAAACACATCCTTTTTATTATAGTCGATGCTTTTACCTTGTTTGTAACGCAGGTTGGTGTTTACGTTTCTGTCGCCGACTACTTTCGATGGTTCTTTTACATGTACAGTGCCATGGTCGGTAGTTATAATAAGCCGCGCCTTGCGTTCGGCTATCTGCCTGATCATGTCGAGTAAAGGCGAATGCTCAAACCAGGAAACAGTAAGCGATCGGTAAGCCGGCTCATCGTCCGCCAGTTCACGAATAACCTCCATATCAGTGCGGGCATGGGAGAGCATATCCACAAAATTGTATACAATAACGTTGAGCTTATTCTGTGAAAGGTTACTAATGTTTTCAGACAGTTTTTTTCCGGCTGCTATGTTAGTGATTTTTGTATAGCTCATTTTCAACTCTTTGCCCAAACGCTTCAGTTGCGCCTGTAGTAGTTCTTCTTCATGCATGTTTTTTCCACCCTCATCCTCATCGTTCAGCCATAGGTTCGGAAAACGCTTTTCAATTTCACCGGGCAATAATCCGGCAAATAAGGCATTGCGTGCATATTGGGTGGCCGAAGGCAGTATGCTGTAAAATAAGTCTTCCTGGTCTACCTTGAAATATTCCGTTACTATGGGTTCTATCATTTTCCACTGATCGTAGCGCAGGTTATCGATAACCAGCAAATAAGTGCTGGAATGTTTATCGAGTTCGGGTATCAGTTTATTTTTAAGGAGGGTGTGCGACATTACAGGGGCATTGCCATCCTTACCATTAAGCCAATTGATGTATTTTTTTTCTATGAATTTAAAGAACTGGGAATTGGCTTCCGATTTTTGCATACGCAATACATCCAACATGCTTTTATCTTCTGATTTATCAATCTCAAGCTCCCAATACACCAATTTTTTATGCAATTCAATCCATTCTGCCGGGCTAAGATTATCGCTAATGCTCATGCCAATCTGCTGGAACTCTTTACGATATCCGGTAGTCGTTTTAGCGCTGACTAATTTTTTGTTATCGAGCGTCTTTTTGAGTGAAAGTAATATTTGATTGGGATTAACCGGTTTAATCAGGTAGTCGGCTATTTTGGATCCTATAGCGTCTTCCATAATATGCTCTTCTTCACTCTTGGTAATCATGATAACCGGAAGGGCATTGCGCATGGCCTTAATGCGACTAAGGGTTTCCAGCCCGCTTAGTCCGGGCATATTTTCATCAAGCAGCACGGCATCAAAATCATGTTCTTTAATAATATCAAGAGCTTCATCACCGCTACGGGCTACGCTTACCTCATAGCCTTTGTCGTTCAGAAATAATATGTGTGGTTTCAGAAGTTCAATTTCATCGTCGGCCCAGAGCAGTTGTATTTTGTCCATTGCTTTTTTGTTTAAATTTAATGTTTATCGTAATTGGTTAGCTGCTTATGAAACGCAAACAAGGCAAAATTATTGTTGTACCTTTGTTAAGGTATGTTAAATAATGGGCTAAACAAACGCAAGATTATCAATGATCCTATTTACGGTTTCGTTACACTTCCCGATGAATTGATTTTCGACCTTATTAATCATCCGTATTTTCAGCGTTTACGCCGTATAAAACAACTGGGAATGACCAATCTGGTTTATCCGGGCGCTTTGCATACACGCTTTCACCATGCTATTGGTGCCATGTACCTCATGACTGAAGCTGTAAAAACATTGCAGAGCAAAGGAGTAGCTATTTCTGCCGCAGAAAGCCAGGCCGTGAATGTGGCCATTCTGCTGCACGACATTGGTCATGGTCCGTTTTCGCATGCCCTGGAGCATACCATTGTGCAGGATATTCATCATGAGGATATTTCGGCCTTGCTAATGAACCGGCTTAATAAGGAGTTCGGCGGAAAGTTGGATTTGGCTATTGAAATATTCAATAACCGTTATCCCCGGAAGTTTTTGCACCAATTAGTGTCCAGTCAATTGGATATGGACAGACTGGATTACCTTAAACGGGATAGTTTTTTTACCGGCGTATCAGAGGGTGTTGTGAGCAGCGACCGCATTATCAAAATGCTCAATGTGGTGGACGACCAGTTGGTCATTGAAGAAAAGGGTATCTATTCCATAGAAAAGTTTATTATTGCCCGCCGGTTGATGTACTGGCAGGTGTACCTGCACAAAACCGTGCTCGTGGCTGAAAACATGCTGGTGAACATCCTAACCCGTGCCAAGGAACTGGCCGATAAAAATGTAGAACTGTTTTGTTCGCCGGCACTGAGAGAGTTTTTATACAAACATTACAGTAAAAAGAATTTTGAGAAGGATATGCGTTTGCTTGATGTATTTGCCCAACTTGACGATTATGACATTTTTGGCGCTATCAAAGCCTGGACAATAAATGAAGACAAGATACTGAGCAGCCTTTGTAAAAATCTGATTGATCGCAGGCTATATCGGATTGAAATACAAAATGAACCCTTTGAAAAGGCCTATATTGAGAAAATAAAAAAAGGTGTTAAAGAAAAACTACGGCTAAAAGCAGAGGAGGTGAAATACTTTGTGTTCAGCAAAAGCGTATCTAACGAAATATACAACGTCAATAAAATCGGTATTAGTATTTTATTTCGTGGTGGTAAAACACTTGATATATCTAAAGCCTCTGATCAAATGAATGTGGAGGTACTGAACAAAACGGTGAAGAAATATTTTCTTTGTTACCCGAAGGGCATATTAAAATAATGGGGTAGAAAGATTCCTTAGAAGTATTCCGTAAGTTGTATTTTGTATACTGCTTTATGCTCAATTGGCTTAATGCATATTTCCAAACGACATTATGCTTAATAATCTTACCATAACACTAGACAGGCAAAACCTTAGCTTTTTTAAAATGGAACAGCAGGTATACACCCGTAACGAATAGGAAGAAAGCGCCGGTTTGGTGCAATACTCCCAACACTACCGGTACCTGATACAACAAGGTAAATACTCCTAATATAAACTGCACTGTTAAACCATAAATGAAACAGGTAACACCCTTGTACATGGCTTTGCTTAATTTTAGTTTATTGGACTTTACCCATAACACAATTACCAGTATACATACCACAAAAGCCAGCGTGCGGTGAACAAACTGCACACCTGCCCCATTATTCGTGAAATTGGCAATAAACGAATTGCTGGCAAGAATGGTGTCTGAGGGAAACCAGGCATCACCCATTTTAGGCCAGGTAGGATAAAACAACCCGGCCTTAAGCCCTGCTACAAATGCCCCGAATATAATTTGTATAAGCAATACAACAAACAAACCTGTCATTAGTGGAAACAATTTTCTTCCTTCGCTTGATTCTTCCGCCGCATTGGAATAGATCAATTCTAAAGCATACCATAATGTAAAGGCAAACACGGTAAATGCACTCATAAGGTGCACGGCCAGGCGATAATGACTTACCGCCGGATTTTTTTCCAGCCCACTCTTTACCATCCACCAGCCTATGGCTCCCTGTAAAGCCCCCAGCGCAACTAATACGGCCAATTTCCCGTACAGCTCCGGTTTAAGTTTCTTCTTAAGAAAAAGCAACAGAAAGCCCGTTACAAATACAGCGCCAATAAACATGCCGATTAGCCGGTGTACATATTCCCACCAGAAAATGGATTTGAATTCATTCAATTGCATACCCAGGTTGATAATTTTGTATTCCGGACTTTCCTGATACAAAGCAAAACGCTGTTGCCATTGTTGCTCACTCAGCGGCGGAATAATTCCCATAAAACTCCAGTCGGTAATGGATAAACCCGAATGAGTAAGCCGCGTAATGCAGCCTACCACTACCATTATGTATACAAGAAAACAGCCACTCAGGAGCCAGAGGATAACAGTACGATGAGGATGGTTTTTAAACATAAAAAAGGTTTTGCAAATGTACTACTCAAATGCCTTACTTGCTCATGGTATTTCTTAATTTTGATTTCTATGGAGTTCAAACTGCATTTTCCGCTGAACGGTTCTGCGCTAAATATTAATTACTGCGATGCCCTGTTGCTCACGGGCTCCTGCTTCGCTGAACATATTGGCCATAATTTGCAAATGGTCAAATTCAAAACCTGTATTAACCCGCATGGTATTCTGTTCAATCCGCAGAGTATATTAAATTCGTTAGATGATGTTCTGCGTCGGAAAATTTATATGCCTGATGACCTTTTCTTTTTTCAGGAATGCTGGCACTCCTGGCAGCACCATGGGCTGTTTTCTTCGGTTTCGCAGGAACAGTGCCTGAATACTATTAACTCCGGCATAACCAGCGCCTGGCAGTTTTTGAGAACTGCCAAAGTACTGATGATTACTTTTGGTTCGGCTCATGCTTACCGCCTTCGGGAAAACGGCTTACTTGTTGGAAACTGTCATAAATTTCCACAAAGGGAATTTGAAAAAGTGTTGCTGGACAAAGAAGAGTTGAAAGAGGGGTATCTTGCGTTGATAGCACGGTTGAAACAACTGAATCCCCACCTGCAAATAGTATTTACGATAAGCCCTGTGCGCTATATACGCGACGGCATTATTGAAAACAACCTCAGTAAGGCTATTCTGCTGCAACTGGCACACGAGCTTTGCTCCGAAACCGAAGCATATTATTTCCCGGCCTACGAAATAGTTATTGATGAACTGCGCGACTACCGTTTTTTTGAAAAAGATCTGGTACATCCCAACAGCATGGCTATTGATTACGTGTGGGAAAGATTTATTCAGGCCACCTTTTCCGAGGAAGCAAAACGTATACTATTACAGGTAGAGGAGATTCGGAGAGCAGTTGCACACAAGGTACAACACCAGCACACCGAAGCGTATAAAAAATTCTGTGTGCAACAGTTAAAAAAAATTAATGAATTGGAACGGCATTTTCCACAATTGAATTTTGAAGCGGAGAAGGCTTGTTTTGAACTAAACCGCTATCGACTGTAAAATGTTAAGGAGCGACAGTCCAAAACTGTTTCGAGTATTACATTGGTAAATGCCGACGGATAATTCCCTAAGATTGCTCAGTTTAAAAGCTGATACACTACGAAGCTTCCTAAATAGGCCAATATACTCATATATGCCAGTTGTATCAATGGCCATTTCCAGCTTTTTGTTTCGCGGCGTACAACTGCCAGTGTGCTCACACATTGCATGGCAAAGGCATAAAAAATAAGCAAACTCCAGCATACCGCAACCGAATAGGTTTTTTGTCCGGTTAGTGCATTCCGGTCATCCTGCATTTTTTTGCGGATGGAACTTGTGTTCTCTTCATCACCGGCGCTATAAATAGTGGCCATCGTCCCAACAAATACCTCACGCGCAGCAAATGAAGTAATCAGCGATATGCCTATTTTCCAGTCGAAACCAAGCGGGGCGATTAATGGTTCAATGGCTTTACCCAAAATACCGGCATAAGATACTTCGAGCTTTTCTGCATTCATCATGCGATCCTGTTCAATAGAAGAGCTATTAACATGTGCATATTTTTCGTTTATTCTATCGAAATTATCGCCGGGGCCATGCGTAGATAGGAACCAGAGAATTACTGAGATGGCGACAATAATTTTACCGGCATCCAGCAGAAACACTTTTACCTTGTCAAACATGGTAATAAAAACAGTTTTGAGTTGTGGCAGTCGGTAAATCGGAAGTTCCATAATAAAATAACTCTTTTCACGAGCCTTCAGTAAGAACTTGAATATTAGAGCTGCTCCAATGGCTGCTATAAAACCAATAAGGTATAGCACCATCAACATTAGCCCTTTGGTATTAAAGAAACTACCGTTTTCTTCGTCGGGAACTATTAGAGAGATGAGCAGGGTGTATACCGGAAGGCGGGCAGAGCAACTCATCAAAGGTGTAATCATAATAGTGACAATGCGTTCTTTAATATTACTGATGGTTCGTGTACTCATAATGGCCGGAACCGCACAGGCCACACCACTAATGAGTGGAATAACTGAGCGTCCGTTGAGCCCCACCTTTCGCATGAGTTTATCCATGATAAAACTGACCCTTGCCATGTAACCACTATCTTCAAGTATGGCAATAAAACCAAAAAGCAGGGCTATTTGCGGTATAAAAACAGCCACTCCGCTAAGTCCGGCAATAATTCCATTTACCAATAAATCGTTCAGTGATCCGGGAGGCATAGTAGCAGAGAGGTACTGCCCGACCCATACAAAACCGGCTTCGATCCAACTCATTGGAAATTCTGCCAGATAAAAAATGCTTTGAAAGATGATAAAAAGTACAGCAAGAAAAACTACAAAACCCCACAGGGGATGTGTAGTTATATCATCTATCTTGTCGGTGATTTTTACATCTTTGCGTGTACCTGAATAAGCGTATGTTTCGTGAATTGTCTTTTTAATTTTAGCAAAGCGCAGCAGGGTATCTTCTCCTTCAAATTTTTTAAAGAGTTTTGCATTGAACATTTTTGTTTGTTCACGATCCGATATATTTACCTGTTTGAGGAAAGAGGCATACTCGCTGCTTTGTTGATTGAAAAGATGAACAGATTTTATGTAATCCCCGTCGAGGTAATCATTCATCCGGATAAAATAATCCGACGCCGGTCTGGCATCAAACAGACTCTTTTTCAGTGCATCAATACCCTCACGATGCCTGGAATCAATAGCCACCACCGGAACACCAAAGCGGTTTTTTATTTTTTCCAGCTCTATGCTAATGCCGTTTTTTTCGGCCACGTCTATCATATTAAAGGCCAGCACCATTGGCCGACCCAGGTCGAGTAGTTGCGTAGCCAGCAGCAGGTTCCGTTTAATATTGGAGGCATCTATAACCGCTATAATAATATCAGGGAAATCGGAATTTTCCTTACCAAAAAGCACATCGAAACACACCTGCTCGTCTATCGATTTTGGGTACAAGCTGTAAGTGCCGGGAAGGTCAATTACATGAAATAGCTGTTCTTTTGCGGTATGTGGATTTTCATAACGAAAAGATCCGGTTTTTTTATCTACCGTAACTCCCGGGAAGTTTCCGGTTTTCTGATGTAGCCCGGTAAGGGCATTAAACAACGTAGATTTTCCACTGTTGGGATTGCCGGTAAGGGCAATATGGAGCGGGGCTCCGGATTGAATTTTTTCCTTTAAGGACTGGTGCTGCACAATGTTTTAATTCACCACTACGGTGGCCGCTTCCGATTTTCGCATACTTAGCAGGTAACCCGAAACTTCAATGGCTACCGGGCAGCCTAAGGGAGCAATATGTTGCAGCCTTACCTGTTCGCCTGGCAAACATCCCATTTCTATGAGTTTCAGGGACAATAAATCATCCGTAAAACGCTGTATTATGGCCGATTCTCCTATTTTTAATTCTGCTAAGGTTCTCATAACATGCACTATCCACAAATTTAACGTAGCCCTGCTCTTGTCACCATACCCTAAACAAGGTATTTTGAGCTACCGCACTAATGTTTTTTATTGCCAAAGTGCGGGCAGGTATCACATTTATTTTTGGGTCGGAATATAAAACAACTGCTGAGGGTAATGCCAGTAAGCACTAAGAGTACTAGTAGTTTAAGTCGGGTTAAGCTCATGTGCTAAATATACAAAAAAGCACAATATACCTGCTTTGCCCGGGAAATCTGCTTGTTGCATTCGCTGCAAATATGTAATTTAGAGGCTTTAGGCTCAAATCGTTTGCAGTTCATTACACATATAGGGCGTTATTTTATACTCATGAGCCGGGTCTTTCGGAAGCCCGAACGTTTATCCATTTATTTCCGGCAGTTTATTTATGAAGTAGATAGTCTCGGCATTGGTTCGCTCTGGCTTATTGCCATTATATCGGTATTTATGGGTGGTGTTATTACCATTCAGGGGGCTTATAATTTTACCAGTCCGCTCATTCCGCTATATGCTATAGGTCTGGGTACCCGCGAATCCATTGTTCTGGAATTTTCTCCTACCATAGTAAGCCTTATATTAGCCGGGAAGGTAGGCTCGAACATTGCTTCAGAGATTGGTACCATGCGTATTTCCGAGCAGATTGATGCATTGGAAGTCATGGGTATCAATTCGGCCGGTTATCTTATTTTGCCCAAGGTGCTTGCTGCTGTTTTTATTAATCCTTTCCTCATCGTCATCAGCATGTTTCTGGGTGTTGCCGGAGGTTACGTTATGGGTGTAAGCTCCGGAGCCTGTACCCCTTACGAATATGTTTTTGGTATACAATCTTTCTTTGTCCCTTTTAATGTCGTTTATTCCCTTACCAAAACAGTAATTTTCGCATTCATCATTACTTCTGTAGCCTCTTACCATGGCTATTACATTAAAGGTGGGGCTTTGGAAGTAGGAAAAGCCAGTACCAGATCCGTAGTATACAACAGTGTACTCATACTTATTGCCAACCTGGTTGTTACTAAACTGATGTTGTTGTGATTGAGCTGAAAAATATATACAAGGCCTTCGATGATCGTGTTGTGGTAGACGATGTCAGTTTTGTGTTTGAAACCGGAAAAACCAACCTGATCATTGGCGAAAGCGGGTCGGGGAAAACCACGCTGCTAAAAATGATGGTGGGTCTGTTGCAGCCCGATTCGGGCAGTGTGTTATATAATAGCCGCGACTTCACGGCTATGAACGATAAAGAAAATCAGGATATCCGACAGGAAATAGGAATGCTTTTTCAGGGCGGTGCCCTCTTCGATTCCATGACACTGGAGGATAATGTGAAGTTTCCGCTGGATATGTTTACCGACATGAGTGAAGCCGAAAAATGGGAACGAGTTAACTTTTGCCTGGCAAAAGTAAAATTAGAGAACCGGAACAAACTTTATCCTGCTGAACTGTCGGGCGGAATGAAAAAGCGGGCCGCCCTGGCACGAGCCATTTCCAACAGTCCGAAGTACCTGTTCTGCGATGAACCCAATTCAGGTCTCGACCCCAAAACGGCATTGGTAATTGATGCATTAATCAAAGATCTGACAGAGGAATTCGATATTACTACCATTGTGGTTACTCACGATATGAATTCGGTTATGGAGATAGGGCAGCATATCCTTTACATCTTCAAGGGGAAAAAATGGTGGGAAGGCACAAATAAAGAGATTTTGCACACCACCAACGAAGAATTACTGAACTTTGTTTATGCCTCCGAGTTTTTGAAACAGTTGCGCCCAGGATCTAAAATTTAATCCCCGCCCGTTGTCTTACTGCCTCAAACAACACAATACCTGTAGCTACTGATACATTTAGTGAGGCTATTTCACCAGGCATGGGTATTTTAGCACTATCGTTACTGCGTTTCAGGTACTCTCCGGAAATACCATTTTCCTCCGAGCCCATAATAATTGCTGTGGGAATTTTGAAATCTATTGCGTAAATGAGTTTGGCCGTTTTTTCATGACAGGCAACTACCTGCAAACCACTCTCTTTTAAAAATGTTATGGTATCTTTAAGGTTATCTTCACGGCACACCGGAATACGGTGTAAAGCTCCGGCACTGGTTTTAATGGCATCGGCGTTAATTTGTGCCGCACCCCGCGAAGGAATAATAATGCACTGTACTCCGGCACATTCAGCACTGCGGGCTATGGCACCAAAATTCCGCACATCGGTTACACGATCCAGTATAAGCAATAAAGGTATTTTGCCTGTATCGTATACCTGCGCTAAGACATCTTCAAGGGCATAATAACTTAAGTTGGCTAAATAAGCGATTACCCCCTGATGGTTCTTATTCGTCACACGCTTTATCTTTTCCGGAGGAACAAACTGATAAGGAATTTCAGTTCCGCTTAATGCCCTCTTTAACTCAGCAAACAATTCGTTGCTCAGTCCCTTTTGTAATAAAATTTTGTCAATCTCGCGTCCTGCCCTAATGGCTTCTATTACCGCACGACTACCAAATATCAGGTTATCTTCTCCGCTGTTCATAACAATCCAAACTGTTTTAAATGATGTCGGGCATGCTTGTATAACAAGTGTAACCACTCTGCAAAGTTGAATCTGCCGAAAAACGGATTTACAGCAGTGGCTTCCGGAAAATCGGAATAATATCTGAAAAAGAAACTTAACTCTGTTTCCAGTTCTTCAATGGCTTCGCGCATGTTTACGTTTAATAAAGGAGCGGGGCCAGCATCCATGTATGCGTTTTTCGTATCCGGCTTAAACTCTTTATCACTTAAGGCAAATTCCCTGTACCGGGGCAAGAGATCAGCAGAAGTATAAGGGGTTTGTTTTATTCTGCCCCAGGCAATTGCCACCGATTCGGTCATGTGTTCCACCATGCCCTGGGCAGATAATACACCCCACTGACCCTTTTCGTTGCCCTGTAACTTTCGCAGGAGAGGAATATATTGTTCCCTTAGAAAACGTATTTTTTCGTTCATTCCCAAATGTACAAATTTATAGAATCAATCGGGCTTTACTAAATTGCACTCACTTAAAAACAAAACAACCACTCCTTTCCGGAATGGTTGTTTTGTTGTATTCAGGAATATGATTATAGCAATGTTAACGAGAAATAGCTCAAAAAACTATTTTCAGGACTGAGCCGGGATAACATTGGTAAATGCCGATGGTTAAATCTGTTCAAACCAATTGACAGAAAGGAAAATTAGACTAATACCTATTTTCAAACGGTATTAGCGTCTTATACCGTTTGCATTAATATAAGGATCCAATTCTGTTTCACTACATTGCACCATAACATTAATAGCAACAGCATTTACCACTGTAAATATTTTATTTGGATTAGACCAAACAAAACATAACATTGGTATTAAAATGCGCATTAATCCAAAAACATTTTGCCCGGGTTCAATATTCCTTTCGGGTCAAATACCTGTTTAATGGCTTTCTGTAGCGCTATCTCCTTATCGCTGAATACCAGGGGAGTAAATTCTTTTTGTACTAAGCCAATACCATGCTCACCACTAATAGTACCACCCAGCTCTTTACACAAAAGAAATATTTCCGAAATAGCTGATTTTATATACTCGCCGTTCCATTTGTCATCGGGGATGTTGTCTTTTACAATACGGGTGTGCAGGTTGCCATCGCCGGCATGCCCGTAACATACACTTCGGAATCCGTATTTTTTGCCTATCTCTTTTATGCCCTTGATAAGCCTTGGCAGTTCCGCTCTTTGTACTACGGTGTCCTGTTCTTTACTGATGGAATGGGCTTTTACGGCTTCATTTATTTTACGCCGCAGCATCCACAATTCATTTTTCTGAGCCGCGCTTTCGGCAAAAAGGAGTTCGTCTACATCAAAACGCGACACCACTTCGCCAATAGCTTCCATATCACGCATCAGCACGTCCATATCGTTACCATCTACTTCAATCAGCAAATGCGCCTGCACATCATCCGGTATTTTCACTACCGAACTGTCCACATACCTGCTCACCCAGTCGAGGGCATCGCGTTCCATAAATTCCAGTGCGCTGGGGGTGTAGCCGGCTCTGAATATTTCAGAAACTGCCATACAAGCCTCTTCGGCATTCCGGAAAGGCACCAGCATCAACAGATTATGTTGGGGCAGGGGAATAAGCCGTACAATAATTTTGGTTACAATACCCAGTGTGCCCTCGCTGCCAATCATCAGTTGGGTGAGGTTATACCCTGTAGAATTCTTGAGGGTATTGGCACCGGTATAAATAATTTCGCCGGTGGGTAGTACCACCTCAAGGTTAAGCACATAATCTTTGGTTACCCCATATTTCACACATTTAGGCCCACCGCTGTTCTCCGAAATGTTTCCACCCATAAAACAACTGCCTTTGCTGGCGGGGTCGGGCGGGTAAAATAAGCCCTTTTCGGCCACAGCCTGCTGAAACACTTCATTAATTACCCCTGGCTCTACGGTAGCCTGCAGGTTGCGCTCGTCTATATCCAATATACGGTTTAATCCACTGGTAAGCAGAACAATACCTCCATATACAGGCAGCGCCCCTCCGCTCAGTCCGGTACCGGCTCCGCGGGGGGTAAGCGGAATACGATAAACATTACATATCTTAACAATTTCTGCTATTTCTTTAGCATTATTGGGTTTCACCACCACAGCTGGCATATAAACCAAATCTTCAGTTTCGTCGCTTGCATAAGCCTGCAGTTGTTCCACATCACTGTAAAGACGGTCGCTACCTACTATTGCGACTAATTGCTTCAGCAGAGCGGTGTCCACTTTCCCATAGTCTGCACCTGTTATTTTTTTCACATCGCTTAATTCAGTCATATCCCGATTAACAAGCTGTCAAATACAAAATTTATCTATCTTCGGAGCCTGTTTTAAATTAAAAATCTGTACAAAGTTTAGAAAAAATTCATTAGTATGTACCATAAACTTATTATTGCGTTTATACTTTCCGGCACAGTTAGCCTTTGTGCCCAAAATAAAAAACAAATCAGCCTTGAAGATATCTGGCGTGACCGCACCTTTGCCCTTAATACTGCGCCAGGATTTATGTCAATGAAAGACGGCATTAGCTACACTCAAAAGGAAGAAAATGGCGACATTGATAAATATGAACTTAAAAGCGGAAAAAAGCTGGGTAATATTGTAAAAGCCAGCGAACTTATGGGATCCGACGGAAAAATGATTAGTGCCGGAGACTATTCCTTCAGTGATGATGAAAGTAAACTCTTACTTACTACCGGTTTTGAAGGTATTTATCGTCGTTCGGGTACTTGTATTTATTATGTATTCGACCTTAAAACCCGCAAACTACAGCCGCTATCGGCCAAAGACAAACAAATGTTTGCTACCATTGCTCCGGTGGGCAACAAAGTGGCTTTTGTTTACGATAACAATATTTATATTAAAAACCTGGACGACAACACCGAAACAGCCGTAAGCAACGACGGGGAGTACAATAAAATAAAAAACGGCTGGAGCGACTGGGTTTATGAAGAAGAGTTCAGCATAGCCCGTACCTTTTTCTGGAACAGCAGCGGCACAAAATTAGCCTGGATACGTTTTGACGAAAGTCAGGTAAAAGAGTTTGAAATGCCCGTTTACAACGGACTTTACCCCGAGCAGTACAAATTCAAATACCCCAAGGCAGGCGAGGCCAATTCGATAGTGAGCGTACACATTTACGATTTGGTCAGTAAGAAGACAATTACTGTTGATATAGGTAAGGAAAAAGACATCTACATTCCACGTATTCAGTGGACCAACGATGCTAACATCCTTTCCGTACAACGTATGAACCGGCTACAGAACAAACTTGAGCTTCTTTTTGCCGATGCCGCCAATGGCAGTACCAAAACCATACTGAGCGAAGAGGCCAAAACATATATTGACATTACGGATGACCTTACCTTTCTAAAAGGCAACAAAGGTTTTATCTGGAGTAGTGAAAAGGATAATTACAATCACCTGTATTATTATGATTTTAACGGGAAACTGGTTAACCAGATTACCAAAGGCAATTGGGACGTAATTGAGTTTAAAGGTTATGACGAAAGCGCTCAAACCCTTTTTTATACCTCAACCGAAATATCGCCTGCCGACAGAGATATCTATAGCATATCCATAGACGGAAAAAACAAAAAGAAATTATCCGCTTCCAAAGGCACCACCTCTGCCGATTTCAGTTCCAGTTTTAAATACTATGTAAGCAAATGGAGCGATGCCAATACCCCGCCCGTATACGAACTGCACAGTGCCGACGGTAAACTTGTGAAAGTACTGGAAAACAACCAACCCGTAAATGACAAATTAAAGAATTACGAGTTCACAAAAAAAGAATTCTTTACGTTTAAAACATCAGAAAATGTAGAGTTGTATGGCTGGATGATGAAACCAGTAAATTTTGACCCTGCAAAAAAATACCCGGTGTTTATGCATGCTTATGGCGGCCCGGGTGCCAATCAGGTAAACAACAGTTGGGGCGGTAGCGATTATTACTGGCATCAGTTGCTTTGCCAGCAAGGGTATATTGTGGTATGTGTAGACGGGCGTGGCACATTGGGTCGTGGTCGTGAATTCAAACACAGCACTTATATGCAATTAGGAAAACTGGAGTGTATCGATCAGATTGAAGTGGCCAAATACCTGGGGCAGCAAACGTATATAGACAAAAGCCGTATTGGGTTTCAGGGTTGGAGTTTTGGCGGGTACATGGCTTCACTCCTTATTACCAAAGGTGCCGATTACTTTAAGGCTACCATAGCCGTTGCTCCTGTAACCAATTGGCGCTTTTACGATAATATTTATACCGAGCGGTTTATGCGCACGCCTCAGGAGAATGCCAAAGGTTATGATGATAATTCGCCTATTAATTTTACCAAAAGTATTAAAGGCAAATACCTGCTTATACACGGCAGTGCCGATGATAATGTACACCTGCAGAACAGCATGGAAATGAGTGAGGAACTGGTAAAAAACAACATCCCTTTCGATCAGTTTATTTATACCAACAAAAACCACGGTATATACGGAGGAAATACGCGTCTGCATTTGTATACAAAAATGCTTAAGTTTGTGCGCGAAAATATTTAGACACAAAAACGAAGGCTTAACCAATATCAATTTTATTATGGAGAATACAAACGTAAAACAGGGTCACCCTAAAGGCCTATATGTACTATTTGTTACCGAATTTTGGGAGAGGTTCAGTTATTATGGCATGCGCGCCATTTTTATTTTATACATGACCAAAATGTTATTACTTGACAAAGCCCTCGCAAGTAATATATATGGTAGTTATACCGGGCTGGTATATTTGACGCCATTGATTGGAGGCTATGTTGCTGATAGATTTTGGGGGAATCGAAAATCAATTTTCGTTGGCGGAATACTCATGGCATTAGGTCAATTCCTTATGTTTTTCTCTGCAACGTTATCGCACAACACAGACAAAGGCTTTGCGATAACCATGATGTGGACCGGGCTGGCATTTTTAATTTTTGGTAATGGTTTTTTCAAGCCAAACATCTCTACTATGGTGGGTCAGTTATATCCAGATAATGACACCAGGAAAGACGCTGCATATACAATATTTTATATGGGAATAAACGCAGGTGCATTTGTTGCCCCTTTGATTTGTGGTTATTTAGGTCAGAATATAGATTTTAAATGGGGCTTTTTAGCCGCTGGATTAGGAATGATTGTAAGTCTAATCGTTTTTTATTTTACCAAAGACAAATATGTTATTGCTCCTGACGGCAGACAACTCGGCGTTGGTCCCAATAAAGCAAATGATGCCTCTGTCGATGCAGATAACAGGGATGCTGCATTTAGCTCAACTCAATTAATTATCCTAATTGGGGGGATAATTGTGGCTTTCAGCTCGCTTTTTTTCCTACTTCATGTGGATTTCTGGGGATCATTAATTTACGGAATGACAATTATTGCGCCCATTGTGATTATTACAGATAAGTCCTTAACCAAGACGGAAAAGGACAGGCTATGGGTTATTATTCTTATCATGATATTTGTAATATTTTTCTGGATGTGCTTTGAACAGGCAGGAGCTTCCTTAACATTCTTTGCAGAAGAGCAAACGAATAGAAATATATTTGGGTGGAATATGCCTTCGAGTTATTTTCAAAGTTTCAATGCCGGCTTCATTATAATTCTTGCGCCAATTATCAGTGCCATGTGGGTCTTTTTGTCACGAAAGGGTATTAACCCCGCTGCACCATACAAGCAATCACTGGGTTTAGTTTTTTTGGCTTTGGGCTTCCTACTGATTGCTTTTGGCTCTAAATCTATTCCTGTTTCTGGGGCAAGTATTTTTTTCCTTACCGGACTATATTTTTTACATACAGTTGGAGAATTATTCTTAAGTCCTATTGGATTGTCGATGGTAAATAAATTAACTCCGGCAAGATTCACATCATTAATGATGGGAATTTGGTTCCTGGCCATTGCCACTGGCAATAAATTAGCTGGAACTATGAGTTCACTATATCCGGATACCAAATCCAATACTCATGCAAGCCTTTTGGGTATTGAGATAAATGACTTGTATTCTTATTTTATTCTTTTCGTGTTCTTTTCCGGAATAGCTGCAGTGATTTTATTCTTGCTATGCAAAAAACTTGAAAAAATGATGCACGGTGTAAAATAATCCTTATGTCCGATCAGGCAAATGAATTAGCACAAATACAGAATTTTAAAGGCAAATACCCCAGGCAACTGTGGTATTTGTTTTTTTCCGAAATGTGGGAGCGTTTCAGCTTCTACGGTATGCGGGGTATGCTGGTAGTGTTCATGGTCAGCCAGCTCAAAATGGATAAAGTAACTGCTAATCTCCAGTATGGAGCTACTCAATCCTTTGTTTATGCCATTACGTTTATTGGGGGTATTTTTGCAGATAAAATATTAGGCTACCGAAGATCCCTGTTTTGGGGCGGATTACTCATGATTTTAGGCAGTTGTCTTATGGCTGCAGACCCAAAAGCCTTCTTCTTTATGGGAATAAGTTTCATTATTGTGGGTACAGGTTTTTTTAAACCCAATATATCCACAATGGTAGGCAGACTCTATAAAGAAGGTGACCCCCGAACCGATGCCGGGTTCTCACTTTTTTATATGGGTGTCAATATTGGAGGTTTTATAGGAGGTTATCTCTGTATTACAGTTGGTAAAGGCGAGTTGTTAGGCAGTATCATCCCCGAATACCTGCGCTGGAATGTAGCTTTTGGCTTTGCAGCTTTAGTGATGGTAATCAGTTTACTCACTTTTACACAAACTCAAAAAAGTCTGGGACCAATTGGCCTCTCACCACTTATGCACCTAAGTAAATCAGCACGCACTATTCGTGAATTAATTATTTATATCGGTTCTATTGCTGTAATTCCGCTTATTGTAGTTATGGTTTCCAATACCCGGTATACCGACTCTTTTATGTATAGCATTGGCCCCGCTGCTTTAGTCTATTTGTTCTACGAAATGAGAAATTTTACCTGGAATGAAAACAAAAAGCTTATTGCTGCCATCATTTTTATGTTATTCTCCATCATATTCTGGGCTTTT
>JACCDG010223097.1_pt1 | contig 17143 bp, 25 predicted proteins | sample 7442471 | NCBI WGS metagenome assembly JACCDG01 (sample SAMN15323444, study PRJNA562643) | freshwater metagenome | isolation source: river surface water | place: USA:Blue River Watershed | collected 2017-08-17 | reverse complement strand
GAGCGGCCCAAGCGTTGACGGACGGGGTGTTACGGACCCTAACGTCCGACGGGTTCACTTGGTTGACCGTGACCGATTGGTTTCCGTTGGAAGCGAAGCCCCCGCCACCGACAGCGCTGCCGCCTTGTGCGTTAGACGATCCGCCAGTACCAACAGCAGAGCCGCCAGTAGCATTAGCATCAGCGTTACCTCCACGCCCACCGTGAGCCATGGCAGTAGATTGAGAACTAGAGCTAGCATCAGACCAAGCCCCGCTGATGCCGACCCCAATGCCAACGCCAGTAGCGCTGCTAGTCGAAGGCGAGGAAGCAATAGGTTTGTTGTCATGATGGTTGTTCCTGGCAAGAACGATGGTCGGGGCAAGAGCGATCAGACAAGCAGCGATAAGTTTACGCATGGGTCAGAACTCCGTGAAGAATTGATCCGCCAGAATGGCTGTGATCTGTTGACGAAACGTGAGAGACGGTGCCCGATGCGCTTCATAGACGAACTGCGGGTCGTTGAATTGAATAAGCCGCTCTCGTGCAGTATCCCGGCCGATCTTCTTGTTGAACACATCCTTGCGGTTGCACTTGGCAATCGCGATACGAAGTTTGTTGCCTTCGGTTTCGTACGCAACCGTAAGACCACCACGCACCTTGTAGCGAGCATCAACCTTGCCACGCTTAGTGATGTATGTCTCAGGTTCGCGGAAGTGAATGTATCGGACTTCATCCATTTGGATTCTCCTATTAGAAAGGACAGACAGTTTTACCGCACCACTTCATGGGTCTACCTTCAAAAGACCACTCAATGTCTTTCTGTTTGTAATAGTTGCGGTAAGCGGTTACAGGATTACCGGGAACCTTGCAGCTATCATACATAGCTTGAGCTACGGGAATACCAAGCTCGGTGAACTTACCGTTATTGATAAGAGCATGTGCCGTGTCGTAGGCTTTCTTTAAAGTATCTTCCATCTGCTTACCTTTGGGGAATCGCTTTGTAAGCTCTGCCCCAAGATACAACGCCAGCCTGCCTACGTAGCAAGCGTTGTTTGAGTGATCTGCTACCCAAATGGTACACGGATGCGAGCGGTACGCAACTTTCATCATCCACGGTTCGTGACACTTGGCACGGTCAGCCGCAGCAGCGAGGATTTGACCGCACTCAATAATCATCTTGCGAACGTGTTGGTCACAGTGGAACTCAGCCGCTTTGGCCGGATTCTCGTGGAGATAGAAGATATTCACGCTTACTCCTTGTTGAACTGGTAGACCTTCCGGAGAGTGTACCACATGACGAAGTGGAACCCTGCGAGAGCAGCGAACGCACCCGTCATAAAGCCCGACACCCAATAGGGTGAGTACATGCTTGCCGCACCACAGATCGACGCGAGACCCGCGTTGAACTTGACATGGTTGAAGCTCTTGGTAAGAGCGAGGTTGAAGAAAGTATCGCGATTGGGGGTGTTCATGGTAACTCCTTGGTGTGTGGTGGGCAGTTTGTCCTACGGTAAACCCGCCCATAAATCCGTCTAACTCAGGGAGTTAGCTTCCCCCGACCATGTTAGGTCGGCTCTTTACCGAACACCTTGCGGTACATTTCGGTAACCACGCGCTTGTCCGACTCACGCAACTTGTTGAGGAACGCCAGCCTGAACGCAGCCTCGACGCCCATCGCACCGGCTTTCTGAGCCCACGAGATACACACACGGGGCGACATGGTAGCGGTGATGTTGCCGGCCTGCATACCGTCACGCACCAGCTTGGCGAGGCTGGTGATGTTCTTGGCAAGAGCGGCCGACAGACCGGGCACCTTGGCCTTGAGCATCGCTTGCTCGGCGGGAGCCGGCATGTAGGTCATGCACACGGTCGTCTTGAAACGGTCGATGGTAGCCGAGTCAAGCACGTTGGCCGACGCGAACATACCCGTATCGTCACCCGCACCCACCGTGTTACCCGTCGCAACGAGACGGAACTTCGGGTCGGGAACGATGGTCTTGTCCTCGACCGTACCCGGCTTGTCCCTGAGAAAGACCTTGCCGTTGTCCTCAAGCAGCCATTGCAGGGGCATCAGGTTGCCCGCAGTGCCACGGTCAATCTCGTCCAGCAGGAACACGCCGCCGTACTTGGCGCACTCCGCAACGGGACCGTCCACCCACACCGTACCCTCGCCGGCCTTGACCGTGAGTTGACCGAGGTACGACGACGACTCCACATCCTCCGACATGTTCATGCGAACCAGCGGACGACCCGTCTTAGCGCACAGGTATTCGACGAGCGACGACTTGCCCACACCAGCGGGACCAGCCATGTACACCTTGTCGCCCGCTTCCCACGCCCACAGGATCGCTTCGGCCGCTTCGATGTTCGGCTTGTACGTCGGGTCGGCATCCGGGATCAGCGCTTGCAGCGCAGCCGGGTAGCGGGTGCGGTCCATGATGGTGACGGCGAAGTTGGCCTTGGTGCCGTCGAGAACCTCGTCAACGTGCTTCTGCCCGTGACCCACGGTAACGCGAGACACAGTGACGGGAGTAGCCTCCGGGATGGGCTCGGCAGCGGGAACCGCAGCGGCACGCTTCGCCATTTGGTCACGGAGAGCGGCGCGGACGGTATCTTCAATGGTCGGGGTCGACATGGTGTGTTTGCTCCTGATAAGAACGGTTAGATGATCTTCGACTGGATGACGCTGATAAGCTGGTGTTCCAGATCACCAGCGCTACGGATAACCGAGTGATGCTTGTAATACTCGGTGACGCTGGTATCCATGAGGCCGATACCGTACAGATCCACCTTGGGATCGGCTTCGATAGCAGCCGTCACTTGCTTGAGATACGCACCGGAGTCACCGCTACGCATCGCCGCAGGCTGGCCGTCGGACAGCACGATCAGCACCTTACGCTTGTTTCGGGTGGTTGTCAAGTGCTTGTAACCCCACAGCACCGCCTCACCGTCGAGGTTCTGACGCATCGCACGGTTCACACCGGTAGCGAAGCGATCCATGAACTTCTCTTCGGGCACCAGCTTCTCGCTGAACGTACGGAAAACGTAGTGGTCGCAGGTATTGTCGCCCGAGAACCCGAAGATCATCGTGGGGATACGCAACAGGTTGCCGAGCGAGTGATTCAGCAGCGCCGTTGCGATACCCGCATGGGTGATCTTGCGCCCGGACATGGAACCCGACATGTCTACCACAACGCAGACCGAAGTGTCAAGCGTGAGGTTCTGATGCTTCTGACGAAACACACGCTCCGAGTAACCGGGGATGTTCGCTTCGATACGATGGAGCGACGCACCGTGCAGCTTACCCGACTTGTGACCGTGTGTGTAGTGCTTCTGGCTGCGAACTTGCAGCAGCGTACGCACCTTGTTGGCGAACACGTTGGCGCTGGTGCTGCCCGTACCCTTCACATCGCTGATGAACTCACGATCCGGGCTGAGCGAAGCGCTCTTGGTAAGATCGTGGACCGCAATCTCATCGTTGCGGCACGGGGTATACTGACCGGGACTGTGGCGCACCGATCCGTACGAATCGTCTTTCCAGTTGCCGGGTTTGGTCTTGTGCGGGCTGTCGTGGGGCGTGTACTCCCACCGCACACCCTTGGCACGCTCGTTGCCTTCGGCGTCACCGGTCTTTCCGGAACCCGACTTACCCTTACCGGGCTTGCCCTTACCATCACCGTCGCCTTCACCCTCACCGTCGGACTCGCCCTCGCCTTCGCCCTCACCAGCGGCAGCGGCGGCAGCAGCCCTCATGCGCTCGACTTCCTTCTCCGCATCCGCGCCGGGAACGAGACGCTCGTAAAGCTCCTTGGCGTACTCCCACGCCAGCGCACCGCCAGCATGATCGGGAACACGGCGAAGGTCACGAAGACGCTGCTTGAAAGCCTCGTCACGCATCAGAGCGGTGAGGTTCTTGGAAATGTCCGGGTCGGTGACGTGCTTGGCATAGTCGATACCGACACACGAACTCATCCAGTCCGAGCGCACATCGCAGTCGTAGTGGAGCATGGCCGCGATAAGCTGGCTCTCGGGAGGAAGCGGGGCGTTCTTAGCAAGAGCGGGTCCGATCTGATCCAGATTGTGCCCCACATGCCAATCCAGAACCTCCCGGGTGCCAAGGTATTCAGCGGACGGGAGATACTCAATCCGATGATCCTCGACCACATTGTAGATACCAGCCAGCGGGGACGAATCCGGACCCTTGATGCCGGCATCCTTGAGGATTTGGAAATCGCTGTGGATCACATGCGAAACCTCATGCTCAGCGTGAGCCAGCGCCCGCTTGATCTTTTCCTCGTTCAAGGGATAACGCAGGATTGGCAAGTACAGCCGCTTGCCATCCGTGTACACCGCGTTGTCCTTGTCGTGCCACACAACCGACAGCGACGCCTTGGCCGCAAGGGCACGTACGTATCGCTCAATGTCGGGCTGCGTGAGCGGGTTGGAATACTTCATCGTCACTCCTGTTCAGCGTCGCGATTGACGCGCTGTTGAAACTTCTCATCCACCTTGCGCCGACGATCCTTGTGTTGCAAGTCACCCCTCCGGAAGTCCCCGGTAGCCTTGAGGAATCCGAACGGGTTGCGCTGCTTCACCTTGTCGTCACGCTTTCGACTGTACCCCCTCATATAACCTATGTCAAGGGTTGTTACAATTGGTTACAAAGCCAGTTCAGCACCAACATGGCCCCCATGTACTCGTCAGAGCGGGCAATCTGAGAGCCGATGTAAAGCATGACGCGCATATCACGGTAAAGTTCAGCATTGATCGTTTCCGATGAGAAACCGACAGACAATTCCAGGTTAAGCCTGCCTAATCTACGCATGGTGTGTTCTTTGATGCATATGCGGCAGTCCGCTCCTACTAAGAACGGCTCGCCCGACAGAACTTCGTCCATCGTCATATCATCTTGCAGGAAGTCACGCATACTTTACGCTCCCAAACGCCAGATCGAATGGTAAGCTAGCGCATGCTAGCGGTAAGGCTCAGCACTCACGCGCTTGTTGTTCAATGCGGGCCTCGGCCAGCACCATATCTGCCTCATTGCAGGCCCACGAGTGGGCATCACCCTGCTCAGCCTGTTGCGCACGGGCCAGCCAGAAGTCACGCTCTTTCGGGTGCATCTTGGCGAAGTTGGCGGGATAACCCTTCTTGCTCTCGTGGATGAACGAGGCAATCAGCTTGGTGCGGTCCATTACTTGTTGCTCCCCGGCTTGTGGAAACCACCCGACGACTTGCGAAGATCCAGCTTGGGCGCACCCGTCGCCTTGCCCGCAATAGTAGCGGTATAGTCGGCGATACGCATACGCAGCTTGGCCGACAGCGTGGGTTCGATGTACCCGTGGGCCTTGCCGTGCTTGGTCTTGCCCGGTCGTGCCACCTTCACCTGTTCGATGCAGTTGGCGTGGGTACGCGCACCCTTGATGGTGGGCGAGAAGTCTTTGCGATTCATGTTCGTTCCTGTTAAGAGTGTTTATCGCTGTCCGGCAGCGTCAGCAGCTTCGCGAAGTCGCTCATCTCACTTCCCCTTCGCGCCGTCGAGCGCGGCGCGCACCACGCCGGGTCGGTCCCGCAGCATCGCTACGAGGGCGTCGCGCTCGGCCTTGAGTACGTCGAAATGCAGCAGGCAATCGCGGTTCGCGGCCAGGACGGCATCCCGCTCCCGCTCCATCGCGTCGCGCTCGTCGAGCAGACGGAGGATCGCCGTGTCGATACGTGTACCCCTCGCGGCCAGCGCGGCGGCGATGGCGGCGCGCACTTCCGCCTCATCGCGCGCTTCTAGCCATGCGTCCAGTTCGCCCTTCGGACCGTTCATCGCTTCCATCAGCCCGTCGACGCTCACCGCATCGGCGGCTGGCGGCGGGGCGGCGCGCACGTACCGCACCGGCTGCTCCCATGCCATCGCCCAGCATGGCCCCGCAGCGCATTCGGCGTGCTTGCAGATGGCACCGCTGCTCGGGCATACGATGATCGTGTCGCTCATGTGTGCCTCCTTAGGCGTGGTGGTGGTGGTCATTTTGTGTCCCTCGCGGCCAGCGCGGCAGCAATCATCTTCCGAACGTCGTCGCGTGATACGACAGACACTTCGCCGTACTCGTGACATTCGGGCGCACATGCCCACGCTGCCTCGACCATCTCGTCTGTGACTGCTTCGGCGGCGACGTGCGCGATGAAGTCTAAAAGGTCCATGTCCGTTCCTTGTGTCAGATGCGCCGAATGGCGTCGATGCGCAGGCGATTGCCCGCATCCTTGTGATACTCGTACGCCGGGCTATCTTCGATCACCCGCCGTGCTTCCTTGATCGCTTCCTCCAACTCGGGAGCCTGCACTTGCACAGCCAGCCCGTTGACCACCCCATCGGGGTTGACGTAGCCGTAGTACACCACGAACTTGAGCATGTCAAACCTCATCCACAGTGGGCACGGCCTCGACCGTGAACCCCATTTCACGCAGGATCCGGACCACGTTGTCGTCCAACGTGCGCTTGTTGAGCATGTCGCAGACAAGCGTAGCCTGCCTGTTGAACGGGTAGTACCGCTTGTTCCCGTACACCGTACGGACTTGCAGTTGGATGAGCTTGTCCATGTCGTCGCTCCTGCTAAGAACGTTGGTCAGAACCCGGCCAGCACGGACCGGATGGTGTCACGCTCGGCGTCGGTCAGATCCTTGCTCAGCTTGACCAGCCGGTTCGCCGCGTCGAGCGCCTTCTCGTACGGGGACTTCTTGCCCTTGCCCGCCATGCTGCGCTCGGCCTCGGTCTTGCCGATGATCCCGCCATCGTCACCGATCAGCGCGAACCCTTGCTCGACCGCCTTGAGCGCTACGCTCTTGGCCGAACGCCACGCCGACGGCAGAGCCGTGACGTTGTTCGCGGTCTTGTACTCTTCCTCGGCCATCGTCATTTCCGCCTCGACCCGATCGCGGTCGTGCCCCATGTCGATCGCACCCTGCACCGTCCGAGCCAGCGCACCCCACGCACCCTTGTTGGTCGCGTCGGACGCACCGAACCCCGTCAGCGCGCCGATGTAGCTGTTCAAATCCACAACCTCGGTCGCAACCTCGGGAAGCGGCGCGGCAATCGTCATCGCAAACGTGTTCATGTGTTCACCTATCTGTGTATGTGAGATGGAAACCGACTGCGCTCCGCGTTCTTACCAAGAACGGGAACGGCCGGTCAGCATACCACATGCTGTCGCCTAGCTCGGACGCCTTTGTTAGTCCGGCAACGGTGTCGCTACGCTCCCTTGCCATCGGGTGCATCACGATCCGCCTTAGCTTCGTATAGCGGGACGGTCCAGTCCGGGTTAGGTGCCCATGCACCCTGCCGTACAGCTACCCCCTACCGCATACCGTGGACGCACACTATGCTCTGGCTGCGTCCGCTCACCGTAGGTACAGAACCGCTCGCTGTACCCCGTTCGACCGATCACTCGACCGTTCGATGGCACCCACTATAGCCGGATGCCATCGGGCTGTCAAGCGCTTTCGCTCGGTTCCGAGCGAGAGTTACAACCTGTTACACCGACCCCTTCGTGATCGGCTTGCCGTTGACGTACATGCCCACCAGCTTGAGCGTGCCTTGCTCGCCCTGCGGGTGGTACACGAACACCGGGGCACGCTTGCCAGCCTTCACACCCTTGCGGGTCCGGGTCCACATCGCAGGCTTGTCGCCTTTACGGGTGGCGTCCGGGTTGTTCGGCGTAACGTCCTCGTACACTCGGGACATGACGGGTTGGCGTCGCATCGCATCGCACTCCACGCAGCGCCGCAATCGGGATGACTGCGGCATGGCAATCAAGCTATCGGGATCGGCGGCAAAAGTCAAGGGCTAAAACACGCGGAAATCACACGGGCATTATGCGCCTGTTTCAACGCGCGATTTTCGCGCCGCACGACGCGCTCGCGTGCGACTTAAATGTTACTTTTCGTTACATTTGTTACACTTTCTTACACTTTTTGGGCACTTTTGACGACTTTTCAGTCGTTTAAGTGAGTGTTCACTAACGGGCTTCGCGGGTTACGTGGGTGGGTGTACGTTACGTGCTTGGGTGTACGTGTAGGTGGGCTACGTGCCAGCGTGTACGTGTGGGCGCATGTGTGGGGCGCTCTTGCTAGGAACGAAGTGAGTGCTCGCTGACAACGGTGACGTAAGTGGGTACTCACTTCACTCTCCCCTCGCATCTGCGCGTAACTGCGTGCAACTGCGCGTAAGTGAGTGTATCTGCGTGCATCTCCGGATGGGGGGAGGGGGGTGCTCGCGGAAAGGGGAGACAGTATGATACCACCCACATACAGCACGGGGGGAATTGAGTTAAAAAAGAGGGGTTATTTTAGAGTGGGCTACCACGATGCGCTAGCCGGGCGACGTTCTTAATAGGAACACACCTATATATATATAGTAGTAGTTATAGGAGTAAGTCCAACAGACTTACGACTAATCTTGTATAGATATATATAAAAACATAGTATGTCGATCCCCGTAAGGGGATCGAAACAGGGAGTAAGAAGAAAAAACAACAATTGTGTCAACCGATTTGTAGGTTCGGACGTTAAAGGATGTACGGAACTAGAAATCGGGAGAATCCATCTTGGCCAAGAACGCCCACATCAAAGCGGTTGAACATGCAGTCCTACGGGAATCGGGGGATATTCCGTTTGACGAGCCTGTCTCCGCCCCAATGAGGGTAACTGCCAAAAAGATGGGTCGACCGAAGGGAAGTAAGTCCCGAATGCTTGATCTAGCCCACAAGCTGTATAGCTCAAACGGGGAAAAGATCCTGCGTAAGATCATCGACATTGCGCTTGAAGACGGGAATCCAAATCAGATGCAAGCGTTGAAACTGTGTGCGGACCGGATTGCTCCTGTCTCCTTCTTTGAGGACGTAGCGAAGCAAAGCGGCGGAAACCAGATCAACATTCAAGTGAACGTAGTACAACCCGACGCCCCTGCGGCTTCCGTTCTTAGTAAGAACGACGAAGTGATAGACGTAGAGGTAAAGGAGGCTAAGGGTGTCTAAGACAGTTGAATTTAACTTGCACAAAGGCCAGCTAGAAGTCTGGAACGACAATCGCCGCTTCAAGATCATCGTTGCTGGTCGCCGTTGGGGCAAGACCACCCTAGCCGCCTACTACCTTATCCGGGCTGCGCTTATGAACCCGGACAAGAAAGAGTGGGTGTATTACGTGGCTCCCACCTTCCAACAGGCCAAGGACGTTATCTGGCAAACTTTGCTGGAGATTGCCCAACCGGTGATTAAGACCCTCCGATCCAACGAGGGGATCATCGAACTGGTAAACGGTTCACGTATCGGAATCAAAGGCTCTGACCGACCGGAAACGATGCGGGGTGTGGGTTTGTATTTTGCGGTTATCGACGAATACGCCGACATGAAGCCGGAAGTGTTTGAGACAATCCTGTCTCCCGCTCTTTCCAAGTCTCGTGGGGAGTGCGTGTTCATCGGTACGCCGAAAGGGCGGAATCACTTTTGGGATCTGATTAACGATCACAAGGACGACGACGATTGGGGCTACCACTACTTCAAGACCACGGATAACCCGTTTATCCCGGCCGAGGAAGTCGAAGCTGCCAAGAACCGTATGTCCAGCACGGCCTTCCGCCAAGAGTTTGAAGCTTCCTTCGAAAGTGGATCGGGTGATCTGTTCAAGGAAGAGTGGATCAAGATTGAAAAGACCGAGCCCGAGTGGGAAGGTGACAACTACATGGCTGTCGACCTTGCGGGCTTTGAGGATGTAGGAGTTGCCAACACCGCTCGCAAGAAGCGGCTGGACCGCACCGCTATCGCAGTGGTGAAAACGGGCAAGGAGGGTTGGTGGGTACGAGACATTCTAGTGGGCCGGTGGGACGTTCGGGAAACAAGCCTTCGCATCCTGCGTACAGCAAAAACGCACGGGGTCAAGGTAATCGGCATCGAAAAGGGTTCGTTGAAGAATGCGGTGATGCCGTATCTGAACGAGCAGATGAAGCGGCTGAACTACTTTCCGCGCATCGAAGAAGTGACGCACGGCAACAAGAAGAAGACCGAGCGGATCGTGTGGGCACTGCAAGGCCGGCTGGAACATGGGAGGCTTGCGCTATCGAATGGCTCGTATCTAACGGAATTCTTAGACGAGTACCGTAACTTTCCGAGCCCCCAGGTACACGACGACATGCTTGATGCGCTCGCGTACATTGACCAAGTTTCGTCGGTTGTGTTTGCCGACGACTATGAACAAGATGACTTCACGCCTCTCGACGAGATTACGGGGTACTGATGGAAAACATTGAAATTCCAGATACCGAAGCTAGCGAAAACACCATCGACGAGGCTAACGAAAAGCTTCGGGGCTGGCTCGTTGAGCGGCTTGACGCTTGGAGGAACTACCGCGATGAACACTTTCTTTCGTCTTGGAAAGAGTATGATCGTCTTTGGAAAGGTAAGTGGCGTACCGAAGACAAGATCCGTGGATCTGAGCGGTCTCGATTCGTTGCCCCCGCTATCGCGCAAGCGGTTGATTCGGCTGTGGCTGAAATCGAAGAAGCAACCTTTGGACGCGGTAAGCCGTTTGCGCTTGAGGCTACAGGCGGCGGCGTTACCCCCGAAGAGGTGGTTGTCGCGGAAAACAACTTCTACGACGAGCTTCAACGCTCTATGGCGCGCAAAAACGTCTCGGAGTGCGTAATCAATGCTGCCGTCTTTGGAACCGGCATTGCCGAAATCGTTGTCGAAGAGGTCACTGAGAAGGTTGCTATGGAACAACCCGATCCCGCTGACACCTCCAAAATTCAAGTTGGCGTTGGGGAGCGCACTCGCACTCGTTGCTTCTGGAAAGCTATCCAGCCAAATAACTTCCTCATCGACCCAAACAGTTCCACCATTGAGGATGCTTTGGGTGTGGCGATTGAAGAGTACGTATCCCGTAGTATTGTCGAACGTGGCATCGCTAAAGGGATCTACCGCAACGTTGACATTACTAGCTTTAACCAAGACTCGGACATGGAGAAGGATCTGAGCCTTGAGTCTACGGCTGACGATCAGCGTGTCAAACTGACGCGCTACTATGGTCTTGTGCCTAAAGCCCTGATCTTCCCCCCGGATGCTACCGTTGGCGAGGAAGAAGAGGAAGTCGACACTGACGAAGCGCAAAGCTATGTCGAGGCTATCATTGTTCTGTTGAACGATGCGGAGCTTCTCAAGGTCGAAGAAAACCCGTTTATGATGAAAGACCGTCCGATTGTGGCGTTCTCGTGGGATCTGGTCCCGAATCGCTTTTGGGGCCGGGGTGTGGTCGAAAAGGGCTACAACGCTCAAAAAGCGCTGGATGCCGAAATTCGCTCGCGCCACGACAGCCTCGCGCTCACTACCCACCCGATGATGGCTATTGACGCTGCGCGTATGCCGCGTGGGTTCAAGTTTGAGATTGCTCCCGGCAAGTCGATCCTTACCAACGGCAACCCCACCGAGATTCTGATGCCGTTCAAGTTTGGTAACACGGACCAGAACAGCTACACAGAGGCTGCTGAGCTTGAAAAGATGGTGTTCCAAGCTACGGGTGCGGTGGATCTGACGGGTGTTCCCGGTCAAATTAACGGCGACGCCACTGCTGCGGGCATGTCTATGTCCCTGTCGGGGGCGATCAAGCGCTTCAAGCGCACGTTGCTGAACTTCCACGAGCAATTCTTCATCCCGGCGCTGGAAAAGACCATGTGGCGGTACAACGAGCTTGATCCGGAGAACTATCCGGCTCAACCCATGAAGTTCAAACCGGCCACTACGCTTGGTCTAATTGCGCGTGAGTACGAAACGGCTCAAATGGTGCAGCTCATGAACAGCATGGCACCCGAAGATCCGGCTCGACAAGCCATTCTGACGGGTATCATCGAGAATTCTAGCCTTCCTAACCGTGCGGAACTCATCAAACAGATCAATCCGGAGCCCTCTCCCGAGGAACAACAGGCCGCCCAAGAGGCGCAAGAGCTTCAAAAGCGTATGCTTGAGGCGGAAGTGATGAAAAAGGAAGCCGAAGCTCAAAAAGCGGCGGCGGAAGCCTATTATTGGCGTGAAGTCAAGCCCCACATCGACATGGTTAACGCTATGGCCGAGGCTCGACCCGACGATGAAGGTAATCGTGGCTTCTTGGAGCTTGTCAAGATTGCGGAACTCGCCATCAAAGAAAAAGATATCGACAGCAATGAGCGTATTGCGCTGCTTCAAACTCAAACCAAGATGGAAAACGACGCCCGTAAGGCTGAATATGACAAAACCAGCGCCGATCTAAAAGAAGCGCTTGCTAAAATTGCTGACCTGACCAAAACCATCGAAGGCACTACCACTAAAAAGAAGCGTGTGCGGCGTGAAGCTGATGGATCTATCACTGTTTCCAACGAGGACTAAGAAATGGCTGTTAACTACCGTGCAAGCCTTAAAACTACCCGTATGACTGCGGTTGTGACCGATATTGACTCGGGTGCGGGCGCTGGTGTGCTGCAAATCTACACGGCGGGCTTCGGTACGCTGCTCCTGTCGTTTACGCTGAGCGATCCGAGTGCTACGGTGTCGGGGGATGTGCTGACTCTGAGTGGTCTGCCGAAGAATGCTACCGCTGTGGCGGGTGGTGTTGCTGCCGTGGCTCGTATTGAAGAATCTGGCGGTGCCACCATCGTTAATAACCTGACTGTAGGTACGTCTGGCGCTGATATCATCGTCAGTAACACCACGATCACCAGCGGCGCGTCGTATTCGCTTACGGCGGGCACCCTTACTCACGCGGCTTAAACATGGCTATCACCACTCTTGACGGTCTGATTGCTGCCCCTCGGAGCAACCTGCCCCTCTACAAGACTGCTGCTCGTACAACGATTGCAAACGGGTGGTTTTCCATGTTTGACATTGCGGGTAACCCCGGTGCAGGGACGCTTGCGGGCCTTTCGACGACTACGGGTACGGTTCCCACGGACGCGATTTCGGGTTACCCTGTGATCCCGTTTACGGCTAATCGCTCGTACATCACGAAGCTTGTTGCATCAAATACGGTGGTAGGTCAGATCCGATTGTTTGATAGACTGTGGGTCGGTGGCAGTTATGCGTTCAACGCAAATACGTCTGGTAACACTCCTGCGTCGTTTGCTTCGCGGGTGAGCTACGACGGCGGCGCAGCTAACTATAACGGACTTGAGCTTTGGGTTGAGACGGTTACGGCTACTACGGGTAACCAAACGTGGAACGTCACGTACACGGACCAAGACGGTAACGCGGGCGCTACGACGGGTGCAGTGGGTATCGGCGCGGCCCCGACGGTGGGGCGATGCTGGCAGCTTCCGCTGGCGGCTGGAGACTCTGGTCTGCAAGGTGTGACGGGTGTTGTTGGGGGTACGGGCACTGTGGGTACGGCTAACATTATGGTACTGCGTCCTTTGGTTGATGTGTATATTGGTACGGCTAACCAGCTTATTGTTTTCAACTATACGGACATTGGTATGACCGAAGTCTTTAATGACTCGGCGCTGTTTGGTTTGTATAACCTGACGGGTACTTCTTCAGGCACTCCGTATCTGAATATTCAAATCGCTAACGGGTAAGTAAATGGCGGCAAATAAAAAGCGGGAACAGAACGCCCGCTCTACGGAAAGCCGTCAGTACTCTTTTAATGCACAAGGTACTCCGGATACACAACCTATCCAGATTACCCCAAACCCGCTACACAAAGGGGCAAGCAATAATCTTGTAACACTTCTTGAAGAAGTGCTTCTAGATAGTTCGGGTACTCTCACTGTAGCGCTTGGCGCTACGGAGCAAAGTGATGCTGCAAGCTTTAGCTCTACTGATAGTACTAGGCTTCTTGCTACTGAATCTACTGATACTGCTGCTTTTTCCTTCGCGTCGGATACGACCCAAGTAACTCTTGGGGCGACGGAACAGAGCGACACTGCTAGTTTCCTGGGTCGAGATACGGGGTCGTTGGTTAGTGTTGAGGGTGCGGATACAGCCTCCTTTGCGTTTGATGGACAAGGCTTTGCAAGTCTTGGTGCTACGGAAGGGCAAGACTCTGCAGCAGTAGCCTTTAGCGCAGATGCGGTTGTGTCGGGGGTTGGTGGCTCGGTAACGGGCATGGTGCGCCTACGTAAGGCAAGTGTTTCTCAAGTCCGCGCGATGCTGCGTTGGATCGAAGAGCAAGAACTGCTTGACGAAGAAACAGAGGAACTTACGAAGCAAGCCATCAACGTTCTTGCTAAGAACGACGAGCCGCTTGAAGAGGACATTGTTGGCGATGCCATCGACGCTCTTATCGAAGCTACCCGTAATCGCATCAGAGCCATTGAACGAACGAAGCTTGAAGAACTTACAAAGCAGATTGTGGCACTTCGTACTGAGCAGATGCGAAAAAAGTACCTTAGTTACGATGCTGAGTTGGAAGAGTACGCAATTGCGGTTGCCTTAGAGGATTGGTAATGGACCGTCAAATGCAAGACTATTACGAAGATCGGTTTGCGATGTTTGCCACAAAGGGCTGGCGCGAGCTGATTGAGGATGTGAAGGACTTTGAGAAAGGTATTAATACGATTGACGCAGCTTCCACTCCGGATATGCTGTACTTTCGCAAAGGCCAACTGGACATGGTTAGATTTATTCTTAACCTTGAGGCCGTAAGTAGGGATTCTTACGACAAACTCAAAGAGGGAGAAAATGCTAGTTATGAATGATTTTGGATGCCGGAACGGACATACGCACGAAGAACTCCTTCCAATGGGTCAAAAGGAAACTTCGTGTCCGGTCTGCGGCGAAGTCAGCGAAAAGGCTTTGAGCGCGCCTGCAATCAAGCTTGAAGGGTGGAGCGGCCATTTCCCCGGACGAGCTATGAAATGGGAACGCGAACATATGAAAGCCGGTGCTGTTAAGTCTTGACCCGTTTAAGGAGAACCAAGCATGAATGATGATCTGGACCCCCGTGTGAACGATGCTGAACTGTATGAAGAAGATGCCACTGGCGCTGACCCGGAGCTAAACCCGGAGCCTGCCGCTCTTGAACCGAGCGCTGAGCTTCCGGATAAGTATAAAGGCAAAGCTGTCTCCGACATTGTTCGGATGCACCAAGAAGCCGAGAAAGCCCTCGGTCGTCAAGGTGCAGAAGTGGGTGAGCTTCGTCGCGTTGTCGATGAGTTCATCAAGCGTCAATTCGACAGCAATCCGTCCCCCGGAAAAGTTCCAAACACGGCTGCTCTTGAAGAGCCTGACTTTTTTCGTGAGCCTGAGAAGGCTGTAAAAAACATCGTTGAGAACGACCCGCACATTCGGGAACTCAGGGAGCATACTGAAACGCTCCGTCGTCAAGCTGCACTGAATCGCCTTGAGAAGTCGCATCCGGACTTCCAAGACCTTGTGGCTGACGCAGAGTTTCAAGAGTGGATTGGCAAGTCTCGTGTGCGTACTGCGCTGATGGCGCGTGCGGATGCGGAGTACGACTTCGACGCTGCGGATGAGCTTTTCAGCACGTTCAAGGAACTGAAAGGTAAGGCTGTTACCCCGAATGCCGGTGACGACATGACGAAAGTGGTTAACGAGGGAACTCGCAAAGCGGGTCAAACCCTTCCCCACGGACGGACGACGCCCACCGATACCAGTATGGGTCCGAAAGGCAAGATTTGGAAGCGCCGTGCTATCATTGAGCTTATGAAAGACCCGGTTAAGTACGCCCCTTACGCGAGTGAAATCCGCAAAGCGTACGAAGAGAATCGGGTTCGATAACCCTTAAAGGAGATTTAAATGGCATCTATTGCCTATCCCGGCTCTGGTGGTAACGGTCCTGTTACCAAAGTTCGTGCTGACACCTTCATTCCGGAGATTTGGTCGGACGAAATCATCGCGGCGTTTGAGCGGCGTCTTGTTCTTGCTAACCTCGTGGATCAAATGCCCATGGTTGGTAAGAAAGGTGACCGGATTCATATTCCGCGCCCCCTGCGTGATGCCGCCTCGGTGAAAGCCGCTGCCACGCCGGTCAACATCCTGTTCAACACGGAACAGGAAGTGCTGGTTGATGTTGACCAGCATTGGGAGTATTCGCGTTTCATCGAAGATATCGTCGCCAAGCAGGCGCTTGATTCGATTCGTCGGTTCTACACCCAAGACGCGGGCTACCAGCTTGCTCTCGTGGTTGATAGCCGTCTGCATCGTTCGATGGAAGAGTTCCAGAACGGTTCGGCCGTTGGCGCTGGTACGTACACCACGGGTGTTATCGGTGGTGACGGCGCGACGCTGTACACTTCCGGTGCTCCCAACGCCACTGCTCTGACCGACGTTGGTTTGCGCCGTGTGCTGCAAACGCTGGACGATCAGGACGTTCCGATGGAAGGTCGTACCCTTGTGATTCCTCCGGTTACCGCCAACACGGTCCGTGGTATCGCGCGTTATACCGAGCAAGCGTTTATTGGCTCGGGCGATGCGATCCGTACGGGCGAAATCGCCAATCTGTATGGCGTTCGCGTGTTTGTGTCGACCAACTGCCGTACGGCTACCGGTGGCGCGCGTGCGTGCCCGCTGTTTATCCGTGAATCGACGGTGCTCGCTAAGCAGATGAACCCGCGTGTTCAGACCCAATACAAGCAAGAGTACCTTGCGGATCTGATGACTGCGGACGTTCTGTTCGGTACGAAGGTTGTTCGTCCGGAAGCGGGTATCAACATCATGGTGCCGGCGTAAGTGTAACTTCGGAGGGGGCTTCGGCTCCCTCCACTTAAAGGAGGTATTATGGCTGACGCAACTGCTGTTGTGCAACGGCGCGGTCGTGAGCAATTCCAAGGTCTGTTCAGCGATATGTGGGCCATTCGTGGCACTATTAACGTCGATAGCTTGGCTGATGGTGTCGGTGACAACGACGCTGTTGCTGCTCCCGGTGTCGCCCTTGGTGACATGGTTCTCGGTGTTGCTCTTGGTGTGGATGTGGCAGGTATCACTGTTACGGGTTGGGTGTCGGCGGCTAACGTCGTGACCCTGCGATTCCAGAACGAATCGGGTGGCCCGGTTGACCTTGCTGCTACCCCTGTGCGTGTGCTGGTCGGTCGACCGGCGTGGTAAACGGCGAGGGGCTTCGGCCCCTTGTCGCTCTTAACAAGAACGGAGAACCTATGGCCCGCTTCAAGTGTCTTAGTAATATGAATGCCCCGGCTCACG
>JACCDG010896884.1_pt1 | contig 17147 bp, 21 predicted proteins | sample 7442471 | NCBI WGS metagenome assembly JACCDG01 (sample SAMN15323444, study PRJNA562643) | freshwater metagenome | isolation source: river surface water | place: USA:Blue River Watershed | collected 2017-08-17 | reverse complement strand
TTTGGAGAACATTGGTTCAAGTAGCGCTCAGCCAGTTGCAGCCAAGGGCTGCTGCTAAATAGCTACTCATCCCAATCGGTCAATGCAGTCTTCAATGGCTGGTCGGTTGCAAAACAATAACCGCCATCCCAGCCAGAGCGATGCCGGCTCCAGCCATATCCCATCGGGTCAATGCCACGCCGTCAACCAGGTAGAGCCACGCCAGGGCCACGGCAATGTAGACACCACCGTAGGCGGCATAGGTTCTGCCGGCCGCACTGGGGTGGAGCGTCAGCAGCCAGGCGAATATGCCCAGCGACAAGGCTGCAGGGATCAACAGCCAGGCTGTTTTGTCCTGTTTGAACACGAGCCACGGCAAGTAACAGCCCACAATCTCTGCAATTGCGGTTGCCAAAAATAGTAGAGCGACTTTTAGGAAGTCCATAAATTGAAACTAGCCATTGAGAAGATCGCGGAATCTTCCGATCAGTCGGTGACTGTAAGGGGCGTGCACTGGACAACCTCTTTTGATACCCATTTGGGCTGACAATTTATCACCGCTCTTTGGGTTCATACCTGGCTGCAGCTGATATTCATAGAACAAAACAAGCTGAATAACCCTTAAACCAAGTCAAGGTTAACAGTGTCCATGTCCTAAAGTTCCTGAGTTTTCAGAAAATACTGAAAATTCAGAAAACGAAGAATCATGAACTTACCTCCACTCACACAGCGCTTCGTGCTGCACTTTGGCGAAATGGGCAGCCGCTGGGGCATCAACCGCACCGTGGGGCAGATTTACGCGCTGCTTTACGTCTCGGCCAAACCGCTGAATGCGGACGAAGTAGGAGAGGCACTAGGTTTCTCCCGCTCTAACGTCAGCATGGGGCTCAAAGAACTGCAGTCGTGGAACCTAGTCAGGCTGATTCACCAGCCTAACGACCGACGCGAGTATTTCCAGGCGCCCGAAGATGTGTGGGCCATCTTTCGCACGCTAGCCAACGAGCGGCGCAAACGCGAAATCGACCCGACGCTTTCCATGCTGCGCGACGCGCTGATGGAGCAGCCCAGCGGAGCGGATGACATCCACGCCCAAGCGCGCATGAAGCAAATGCACAGTTTCATCGAATTGATGACCGACTGGCTGGACGATGTGCAAAAGATGGACTCCGAAACGCTGGCAAGTCTGATGAAGATGGGGGCTCAGGTACAAAAGCTGCTGGAAATGAAGGACCGGGTCAAGCAGGCGTTCACCGGCAAGCCAGCAGCAGATCCCCAGGGGCTGCAAAACGAAGCACACCCTGTTCAGTCAGAGAGAGGAGCAGGTCATGGACAGCTTTGACCCCGTCGTGCTGGCCCGCATTCAATTTGCGGCCAACATCAGTTTCCACATTCTGTTTCCCAGCATCAGCATCGGCATGGGCTGGGTGCTGCTGTTCTTTAAAACCCGCTTTAATACAACTGGACAGCAGCATTGGATGGATGCGTACCAGTTCTGGGTGAAGGTGTTTGCCCTAACCTTTGCGCTGGGTGTGGTCAGTGGCATCACCATGAGTTTCCAGTTTGGGACCAACTGGCCGGGCTTCATGAACACGGTAGGAAATGTGGCCGGGCCGCTCTTGGCCTACGAGGTGCTGACCGCCTTCTTCCTGGAGGCCACCATGCTCGGCATCATGCTTTTTGGCCGGGGGCGGGTGAGCGAGCGGGTGCATACCATCGCCACATTTTTGGTAGCGGCTGGCACTACGGCCTCGGCATTCTGGATTCTGGCTCTGAACTCCTGGATGCACACCCCGGCAGGTTTTGAAATGATTAACGGTCAGGCGCATGTCACCAGCTGGGTGGAAGTCATCTTCAATCCGTCCTTCCCCTACCGCATGGCGCACATGCTGATCGCCTCCGGTCTGACGGTGGCTTTCTTGCTAGCGGGCTTGAGTGCCTACCGCTGGTTGCTGGGAGACAAAGGCGCTACTGTGCAGGCGTCTTTGCGCACTGGGCTCACCGTTGCGGCATTGTTGATACCGCTGCAAATTGTGGTGGGTGATATGCATGGTCTCAACACCCTCAAACACCAGCCCGCCAAGTTGGCCGCCATGGAAGGCATTTGGGAAACCCAGCAGGGCGCACCCGCGGTGCTGTTTGCCTTGCCTGACCAGGCCACTCAGACCAACAAGTTTGAGGTAGCTATCCCCAAGCTGGCGTCGCTCTACCTCACACACGACTGGAATGGCGAGATCAAGGGCATTAAAGAGTTTGGTGACAAACACCCGCCCGTGGCCCCGGTGTTCTGGGCGTTTCGCGTGATGGTGGGGGTGGGCCTGCTGATGTTGGGCGTGAGCTGGCTGGCGGTGTGGCAGGTGCGCCAGCGTGGCTTGCAGCCCTGGCTGGCCCGTGTACTGGTGGCCATGACCTTCTCGGGCTGGGTGGCGTTGTTGGCGGGCTGGTATGTGACGGAGATTGGCCGTCAGCCCTGGCTGGTTTACGGCGTGTTGACCACAGCGCAGGCGGCGTCCACGGTGCCCGCCGGCAATATTGCGCTTACGCTGGCCATGTACCTTACGCTGTACACAGCCTTGCTGTTCGCCTATGTGCGGGTGGTGTTTTATCTGGCGCGCAAAGCGGCCAAAACCGAAATTGAGGTCGCCCATGCTTGAAACCAACAACCTGCTGACCCTGCCCGACCTGAGCCAAGCCGCAGGCTGGCTGCCTCTGGTGTTTGCGCTGGTGATGGCGCTGGCTATGTTGGCCTATGTGATTCTGGATGGCTACGACCTAGGGGTGGGTGTACTGCTGCGCCGAGCCGATGATGAAGCGCAAAAAGACACCATGATTGCCAGCATCGGCCCGTTTTGGGATGCCAACGAAACCTGGCTGGTTCTGGGTGTGGGCGTGCTGTTGGTGGCGTTTCCAATGGCGCACGGCGTCATCCTTGGGGCCTTGTACCTGCCGGTGGCATTGATGCTGGTGGGGCTGACGCTGCGAGGTGTGGCATTTGACTTCAGAGTCAAGGCGCGGGCTGAACACAAGCCTTGGTGGGATCGTGCGTTTTATGCCGGTTCCCTGTTGGCGGGCTGGTCGCAGGGCTTCATGCTGGGTGGCCTGGTCACCGGCTTCGGCGGCGATTGGGGCAGTCAACTCTTCAATGCGCTGATTGGCCTGTGCCTGGTGGCGGCCTACTGCCTGCTGGGCGCGGGTTGGCTGATCATGAAGACCGAGGGTGCACTGCAACTCAAGGCCGTGCGCTGGGCGCAGGCCAGCCTGTGGCTCACAGCCGCTGGCGTGGCTGCCATTTCGCTGGCCACACCGTGGGTCAGCCAGCGCATTTTTGACAAATGGTTCAGCTTTCCCAATGTGGTGATGTTGCTGCCGATTCCCGGCATGACGGTCGCACTGTTTGTGGTGATTGCGCGCAGCCTCAAACGCCTGCCTACGCGCCTGGCGCAAAACAACCAGTACGGTGCGGCCGTGCCTTTTGCCAGCACCGTCGGGATTTTTTTGTTGGCCTTCTACGGCCTCGCATACAGCCTGTTTCCGTGGTTGGTGGTGGATAAGCTGACCATCTGGAATGCCGCCAGCGCGCCCGAGGCCTTGCTGGTCATCTTTTACGGCACGGTGGTGGTGTTGCCGGTCATCATCGGTTACACGGTATTTGCGTATCGGGTGTTCTGGGGCAAGAGTACGGCGCTAAAGTATTGAGCGTACCCGTCGCCGGCTGTTGAAGTCGATGTTCTGCAAGTCTGTTTGATGCTCGTGTTGTACGTCACTTCTTTTAAAACGTGATGTTTTTTCTACCAAGCACACGCGGTAACCATAGGCCCTCTGGTGGCTTTCTGCGTTGTTTACTTGCTTCTGTAGCTGCTAAACTCACAGGCATGCGACGCTGGCTTCTGGTCTTTCTATTGGTGCTTATGCCTATGCAGCTGACATGGGCTGCAGTGAGTACCTATTGCCAGCACGAGAGCAAGTCTTCAATCCGACATATTGGTCATCACACTCACAAACACTCCGGTTCTATCTCGGGTGGTGATGGTGTTGTTTCCTCCGAAGTTGGATCTCTTGAAAACGACTGCGGCGTTTGCCATGCGAATTGTTCCGTAGCGTTTCAAAGCTCGTCGCAAACTTTGCGACTAATTGCAGAACCCGTGCGGATCGTTGTCAAAGCCGCTTCGTACTTAGCCCACTACCAAGACTTACCCGAACGCCCGCAATGGGTTTCCCTGGTTTAACCAGGGGCGTCTCAGTTGAAGCACAGATCGGTTCCTTACCGGTCCGCGTAACGTAACTTTTCTTCCCCTGGATTCTTGATCCGGCGATTTCGCCGATTGTGATTGAAGCCTGTTGGAGGAGTTGTTTGTGGCGCAAGCTTTTTGGCGCGTATACCCGCGTTGGGTCTGGGTCGTAGTTGTTCTGATGTTGATCTTGTTAGATCAAATCACCAAAGATTTCTTTGCTTCAATCATCCCGTTAGGGGAATCGATTGAAGTCACTTCGTGGTTTAACTTCGTACATCTTCTCAATACTGGGGCGGCGTTTTCCATCCTCGCCGATGCAGGTGGCTGGCAGCGTTGGTTTTTCATCTCTCTCAGTGTGCTGGTGGTGGTGCCAATAACGGTGCTATGTCTACTCAAAAAAATCGACCCCGCTGAGCGTTGGATAGGTGCTGGAGTTGTCGCAGGTGGTGGTGGGAACCTGATTGATCGTGTCCAGACAGGCGCCGTCGTCGATTTTCTGGATGTCCATTGGAGATCGCTCCACTGGCCAGCGTTTAACTTGGCGGACGTATTTATTGTCTGCGCCATGATCGCTTGGGTTGGGCTGTCAATCGCCATTTCAAAGCGCAAAGCTACAGGTCTACGTGAGGAGAGCCAATGAAGTCCACTTGGCTACTACTTTTGACCGCATGGCTGCTCGCAATGTTGTCGACAGCCGGGGCTCTTTTCATTGGCGAAGTGATGCTGATGACGCCCTGTACTTTGTGTTGGTATCAGCGTATCGCGATGTTCCCCTTGGCTGTGGTTCTGGGCATTGCTAGTTACAGCAACGATCGCCAGGGTGCCGTTTATGCCTTTCCTTTGGCATTGGCCGGGACCCTGATATCCGCCTATCACACGCTGCTCGTGGCCGGTTGGATTCCAAAGGCTTGGATTCCCTGCGGTGCTGGAGTCTCGTGCGCAAATCAAAAGCTTGACATCCTGAACGGTCTCCAAATCCCTTGGCTCTCCTTGGTTGCCTTTCTTCTCATCACCGTTTTGCTCGCCTTTTATCTCAAGAAAACTTCCAAATGAAATCAAAAAAACTAACCGTTGCAATTCTCGTGGGTATCGTTGCAGCCTTCTTTGCGTTCGGTATGTACGTCTACCAGCAGCGTGTCCAGAACTCCCAAATGGACAAAGTGAGCCAAGCGGCAAGTAGGCTGATTCGTCCCAACTCTACGGTGCTTGGGCCTGTGAACGCTCCCGTGACGATCGTCGAATTCTTTGATCCCGCGTGTGAGACATGCAGAGCTTTTTACCCACTGGTGAAAGACCTGATGCGCAAACACCCCAGCGACATTCGTTTGGTGCTGCGGTATGCGCCGTTTCATCAAGGATCCGATCAAGTCGTCAAGCTTTTAGAAGCGGCCAAGAAGCAGGACAAATACTTACCTGTTTTGGAAATGGTCCTGGCAGCGCAACCCATGTGGGCGGATCACGGAAAGCCCAATCTGGAAGTGGCCTACCAAGCTGCTGAAAAAGCCGGATTGGACATTCAAAAAGCCCTGATTGATGCAAAGTCCAGCGAAATTGAGGCTTTGTTGGCACAGGACATACAGGACTTGACCGCATTGGAGGTCACGAAGACACCAACGTTTTTTGTGAACGGTCGAGGCCTGCCCAGTTTTGGTCCTGAGCAATTGCAGGCATTGGTGGCTGAAGAGCTGGCCAAAACTAAGAAGTGAGCCAGCGATGATGAACACTCACAATGGACATGAGCACACCGACATTGCACGACGAATGATGTTGGGAGGGCTGTTTGTGGGCTTGGTATCGCCTGCATTAATTGCTTGCACCCCCGAAGCACAGACCTTCAAGAACACGGACATCACAGGGGCGAAATACGCACAGGACTTTCACCTGAAAGACCACAATGGCAAAGTGAGGGGACTCGCGGAGTTTCGGGGCAAGGTTACGGTCGTATTTTTTGGATTCACCCAATGCCCGGATGTTTGCCCGACGTCTATGACCACGATGGCGGAAGTGAAGCGACTTCTTGGCGAGCAAGGTGATGCGCTGCAAGTAGTGTTCATCACGGTGGATCCTGAGCGCGACACCCTGCCACTCCTTAAAGAGTACATGTCAAATTTCGATCCGACTTTTCTGGCACTGCGGCCGGAGCCGGCTGAGCTACCTTCTTTGGCTGCGGAGTTCAAGCTTTATTACAAGAAAGTCGAGGGAAAAACACCGACCTCTTACAGCATGGACCACTCGGCAGGAAAGTTCATTTTTGACACTCAGGGGCAGGTACGGTTGTTTTCTCAGTATGGAACGGAGGCAAGTGTGCTTAAAGATGACATTCAAGAATTGCTGAAGGTCAGCTGATTGGACTGCTTATGCGCTTTGACACATCTTTCAAGCAGTTCATTATTTTGATGGTCTGTCTGATGAGCGCGGTGCAAGTATCTGCACAGTCAAGGATCAAATCCAGCGCCTCACAACCGACAAAGCCAGCCAGTTCGGACGGCATTGCAGAAGCACGTCTCATAGAAATCTACCGCCTGATTGGGAAAGCGAACACCCGCGAGGCTCTGGCCAAGGCGGGGGCGCTGGTGAATGAGTATCCGCACTTTCAGTTGGCCCAGCTGGTTTATGGGGATCTGCTATCCACACAGTCGCGTCCTATTCGCCAGATTGGTGATGTTCCCGATGTTCTGGAGCAGGCTGCGGCAAAAAACCTGCAAGCTTTGAGAACAGAGTCACAGTTGCGTATAGCTGCATTGCAGCAGCGGCCCCCAGTTGACTCAATTCCCGCGCAGTTTGTTGGCCTATCCAAGCGAAATAAGCATGCGATCGCCGTGGACACCGCCAAAGCTCGGCTGTATCTTTTTGAGAACTCTGGCAGAAGAATCCGTTTGCTGGCCGACTACTACATCTCCGTTGGCAAGGCGGGTGTAGGAAAGAACGTCGAGGGCGATCTTCGCACCCCACTTGGTGTCTATTTCATTACCAGCAGTCTAGACCCCAAGAGTCTGCCGGATTTGTATGGATCTGGAGCGCTGCCAGTTAGCTACCCCAACGTGCTGGACATGCGCAGGGGTAAAACTGGAAGCGGCATTTGGTTGCATGGGAATCCATCCAGCCAGTTCACGCGAGAGCCCCAAGCTACGGAGGGTTGCGTGGCGATGGCCAATCCCGATCTAGATCGCATCATCAGCACTGTAGAAATTCGGACTACCCCCGTCTTGATTGGTAAGAACCTTCAATGGGTCCGACCGACTGAGCTGCAGCGAGAGCGGGATCAGTTGGAGGGCACGTTGTTGAGCTGGGCGTCGGCCAAGAGCTCCGGGGATGTACGAGAGCTTTTGAAATACTATGCCCACGATTTCAGCGCGGATGGCAAAGATCTCACTGCGTTTGGAAAAACTGTGCATGCTGACATCGCAAAACTGGGCCGAAAACCGATTGAACTAAATGATGTGTCTCTTATCCGCTGGACAGATGAGGCAGAGATTCTGGTTGCGACCTTCGGAGAGTTGGTGCAGGGGGCGCGTACCGGACGCACCATCAGGCAGTATTGGCAGAAACGCTCTGAAACTTGGAAGATCATTTACGAAGGCGTGCTGGGATAGCCAACTTTCTCATACGTGAATCTGGCCGTGACCAAATCTTGGGCGATTCAGCCGTGGCAAAACGTACGGCATTCTGATCGATAGCAATAGGAGACTCGGCATCGATCCGGGGCAACGGGAAAGAGACCTCTGCCAGGAAAGTTTTTCATCTTGCTGGGATAGTGGAAAAAATGAACCTACCCGAACTATTGGATTGGATTGCCCGCTACGACCTGTGGATATACGGCTTGTTGCTGGCCTACTGTCTTGGTAAAACAGGCCCGTTGCCAATGGTTGCCGGCTATGCGGCGTCACAAGGTGCATTGCGGATAGACGCGCTTCTGATGGTCACTGTCCTTGGTAGTGTCGCTGGCGGACAACTGCGCTTTGCGTTGGGGCGATTCGCTTCGCCTTGGATCTGTAAGACCTTTCCCAAGGCAGCTCCTTGGATTGCCTTGGCCAGTGCCGGCGTAGAGCGGTATGGCTTCCGAATTCTGTTGTCATACCGATTTGTCAAAGGAGCGTTTTCGTTGGTCGGCTTGGGCGCCGGTGCCTCACTGCTTTCTTGGCGGCGGTTTTTTTTGATTGACGGATCGGGGGCCATTTTGTGGATTGCCTGCATAGTCAGCATTGGTTGGGGCCTTGGACTGCTGGGGGCTGTACTCGACCCACGGTGGGCTGCCTACGTTGGGCTAGCTCTGTTGGTTTTCTCTCTCATATCGTTGGCCATATTCGGAAAACGTTTAAAGCAGCGCTTATTACCTTTCGCCGAAAATATATTGAAAGAGCGCACAGGGAAAAAACAAGCGTGAGGGGGCATTTGCGAAAGGCGTAGCTTTGCAGAGCACCTTGTTTACTGTAGTCCCCGTGGATAAAGCCGAAATCTGCAAAAGGCGCTCTTCTGATTCATTTTTTTGCGTGCGGAGATGTGTTCGCTATTGGTGCATGAACGTAGATGGACTCACGCTTTCCGTCGCTGCTTTCAAACACCAACGTTATTTGTAACTCGAAGCCGGCTCGTATCGGTTGCTTGAGATCCATGAGCATCAAGTGATAACCCCCTGACTTGAGCTCCACAGGTTCTCCAGCAGGAATCAGTAGTCCCTTTATAGGTCGCATGGACATGACCCCTTGCTCTAAAAGCATCTGGTGAACCTCCACAAACCCGGCGTTTGGCGTTCGTGCTTCAACAAGTTTGACATCCTTTTTCGTTGAAATACGCATAAATGCGCCTGTAGCCTGTTGGCCACGAACCGTGGCCCTTACCCAAGCGTCATCGACCACAACTTGAGCTCGAATCGACGTCGCTCCGAACATCTGGAAAACCAACAATGCAACAAAAATGCGAAGCTTGATGGAGGTCATTGAGGAGGGGCTCATTTGGGTTTCAAGCCTCACAACGACTGGCGTGATTCCGCGATTGTCTGCAATATTTTGGAAGAGGGCTGCATCGGCTTAAATGCACTGACATTTGCGCGACCGGGATTCCCAATCGGTAGACGTCCGACTAAATGACCCACAGGAACCAGGGCGATTCTGAACAACTGCCCTGCCAACTCCGGGAGGTCTTTGGATTTCCAAGCTAGATTCAGCATCGCCACGTGCACCCTCAAATGAGGTTCAAAGCGGGTTTGTCCAACAATGTGCGCAGCCTCCAGAAGAAGCCAGCGCTGCTCAAGTTGATCCATTGGTGTGTCTCGTGCCCTCGTCAGTAAATGCTCAAACACGTCAATACTGTTTCTGGTGGTCTCTGGTTTAGGCGTTTTCATGGTGAATCTCTATCTGGGAATGAAGGTTTGATGATCAATATCTAAGCCAGCGCTTGCAGCCTTCATCCTTCAGACAACAAGTTTTCCAACAATGCATGGAGTGCAACAAAATCTGGTGCACCGACATACTTCTTCACGATCTTGCCTTGCTTGTCCACAATAAAGGTCGTTGGAGTGATCTTGATATCCCCCCATTGCTTCGCGTTTTCGCCCGTGTTGTCCAGGGCGACTTTGAATGGCAGCTGGCGGGTTTTGGTGAAGTTGACGACCCAGTTCACCGGGTCGTATTGCATGGCAACTGCGACCGTTTCAAATCCTTTGCTTTGGTACTTGATGTATGTGTTCACAATTTCAGGCATTTCCTTCACGCAGGTTGTGCAGGTTGTGGCCCAAAAGTTGATCAGTAGGACTTTGCCTTTGAGCGTGCCCATATTGGTGTAGCTGCCGTCCAACAACAAAAAGCTGGAGTCTGGTGCGTTGTCGCTCAGAGCGCATCCTGATAGACCGCTGAAACCCACTGCGGTAGCCAAAGGCGCTATCAGCGCTGTTCTTCTGTTCATGGACATGATTTGCGCTCCTTTGTCTCTACTTACGCAGTAAGCGTAGGCCGTTGCCGACGACGAGCAAACTGGCGCCGACATCGGCGAATACAGCCATCCACATCGTGCCTGCACCAGTAAGCGTCAGCACCAGGAAAACAGCCTTGATGCCTAGTGCCAAAACAATGTTCTGTACGAGCAGTGCATGGGTGTGTCGCGACAGGCGAACAAAACGAGGAAGTTTGCGCAGGTCATCGTCCATCAGCGCCACATCAGCGGTTTCAATGGCCGTACCAGTACCAGCTGCGCCCATCGCAAAACCTATGTCTGCTCTGGCTAATGCCGGCGCATCGTTGATACCGTCTCCCACCATTCCGATAGCTCCACCCAGACTAATCTTGCTTTCTATGGCTTTGAGTTTGTCTTCAGGCAGTAGATCGCCACGTGCTTCATATATTCCGACTTGGGCGGCAATGGCTTTGGCGGTGTGGGCGTTGTCTCCAGTCAGCATGACCGTCTTGATGCCCAAGTCATGCAATTCGGCAATGGCTTGCCGGCTGCTGACTTTGACCGTATCGGCCACAGCAAACATGCCGTGCACTTCATGCTCATCAGCCAGAAGAATGACCGTCTTGCCTTGCTCTTCCAGGGCCGACAAACGGGCTTCCAGTGCGTCGGAGCAGCGACCTTGCTCGTGGATCAGGCGGTGATTGCCCAAATAGAAGGGCATTCCGTCGATGACGCCCTTGGTGCCACGTCCAGGCAGGGCTTCAAATGCATCAACATTGCGCAGGGCAACGTTGTCGCGCTTAGCGGCCTCGGTGATCGCTTTGGACACTGGGTGATCCGAGCGACCGGCCAGGCTGGCTGCCAGACTGCGCAACTCGGTCTCATTCATCCCACTGAGCACCACAAAGTCCGTCTGCGCAGGCTTACCGTGCGTGATGGTTCCAGTCTTGTCGAGCGCTAGCCACTTCAGCTTGCGTCCTTCTTCCAGATAGACGCCACCTTTCACAAGAATGCCCTGGCGTGCCGCAGCAGCCAGTCCACTGACGATGGTCACCGGGGTGGAGATGACCAGGGCACAGGGGCAGGCAATCACCAGCAAAACCAGCGCCTTATAAATCCAGGTGAACCAATCTCCCCCCATCAGCAATGGCGGCAAGATGGCGACCGCCAAGGCAATGGCGAATACCACTGGTGTGTAGATTCGGGCGAATTGGTCGACAAAGCGCTGGGTCGGTGCACGGGCGCCTTGTGCTTCTTCCACTGCGTGGATGATGCGGGCCAGCGTGCTGTCATTGGCAGCAGCAGTCACTGTGTACTCAAACGAACCCGATTCGTTGATAGTGCCGGCAAACACCGGGTCACCCTCGGCTTTTTCTACAGGGAGGCTTTCACCGGTAATGGGTGCTTGGTTGATAGCCGAGCGACCACTGACGATTTTTCCGTCCAGTGCGATGCGCTCCCCCGGTTTGACACGGACGCGTGCGTCCACTGCAACCGATTTGGCAGCCACGTCCTGCCAATTGCCGTCTGCCTGCAAGACTGTCGCGCGTTCCGGCGTCAATTGCATCAATCCGCGAATGGCATTTCGGGCTCGATCCAGCGACTTGGCCTCGATTAGTTCCGCAATTGTGAACAACACCATCACCATAGCCGCTTCGGGCCACTGCCCCAGGAAAAGCGCACCTGTTACAGCGATGCTCATCAAGGCATTGATGTTGAGGTTGCCATTGCGAATGGCAATCCAGCCTTTCTTATAAGTGGTGATTCCGCAGGCCAATACAGCCACCAGAGCCAAAACTGCCGCCATCCACGTGGGCAAGCCAGTCCATTCAACTACTTCCGAGGCAATTGCTGCTGCCCCGGCAAATGCCAAGGGCCACCAAGGTTTGACGGGTTCAGGCGTGGGCTCCTCCTGAGAGGACGCGCTGTTGGCTATCTCGGGAGTGAAACCCAACGAGCGCACGGCGGCCAGAATCGGTTCAATTTCCTTGGGAGCATGGGTCACCGTCAGTACGCGTTGCATCAGGTTGAACTCCAGCCCTGTCACACCTGGCATGCCCCCCAGCTTCTTGCGCAAAAGTCCCTCTTCTGTGGGGCAGTCCATTTGCATGATGCGAATGGGCGTCTGAACACCATCAGCACTAGTCGATGGTTTACCGAGTTGCGCCGAAGGTTGAATGTCCGGCGCAGCATGCGTGCCGCAACAAGCTGCGGCAGGGGCTGCCGATTGCGCGGGTTCAGCGGGCGCACAGCAGGAATCACTTGCATGCGCGTGGCTATGGGAATGGTCGTGGTCGTGACCATGTGAATCGTGTTTGTGGGCGTCTGACATAGGCTTTTCCAATGAAGTTGCCCAATTACACAACCTGAAGTTACTATAGAGTCAAGACATTTCTGGAGTCGGTCATGAAAATCGGTGAATTAGCCTTGGTAGCGCAGTGCACGGTGGAAACGGTGCGCTATTACGAGAAGGCCGGGCTCCTTCCTGAGCCTGCGCGCACGCCGGGAAATTTCCGGGTGTATGGGCCCGAACACGTTGAACGCCTGCGTTTCATACGCAATTGCCGGGCACTGGACATGAGCCAGGAAGAAATCCATACGCTGCTTGATCTGGCGGACCAACCTGCAGACGGTTGTGGCGCCATCAATGCGGTCTTCGACCAACACATTGCGCACGTCGATGAACGTATTCGAGAACTCATTCATCTCAAAAAGCAACTGGGAGCGCTTCGAGAGAGGTGTGTATCGGAGCAAGCGGTCGATGCCTGCGGGATCATGCACGGTCTGGCTACCATGGAGACGGAAGCCAAAGTCGAACGTCACACCCATCTCGGTTGAGACGACGCCTTCCGAAGAAGGTCGAATCACACGCATCGAAAAATACACGAATGAACCTTCTACACCGTGCCGCGCTACCCGCTTTGGGTGCCGCAATTTTGTTCGGGGCCAGCACACCATTCGCAAAACAGCTGATCGGCGAGGGATTTTCCGCTTTCTCGCCGTTTCTATTGGCTGGACTGCTTTATTTGGGAAGTGGATTGGGTCTGGCCATGATCCGCTTGATTCGCGATCGTGGATGGAAATCCAGCGGTCTACCTAGACAGGAGTGGCCTTGGTTGTTGGGTGCAATCGCATTTGGAGGTGTAGTTGGCCCACTGCTACTGATGGTGGGGCTCGCGCGCACTGCCGCAGCAACATCCTCACTCTTCTTAAATCTGGAATCCGTGCTCACCGCAGTACTCGCGTGGGTGGTGTTTCGGGAGCAAACAGATCGTCGCATTGTGTTTGGCATGCTGCTGATCGTTCTAGGTGGTGCGGTACTGGCGTGGTCCGGCATCGAAACCCTTACCTCTGTCATTGGACCGCTGGCCTTGGTCGGTGCCTGCATGGCATGGGCGATTGACAACAACCTCACGCGCAAAGTCTCGGCGTCCGACGCGCTCTTTATTGCGGGCAGCAAAGGCCTGGTAGCAGGCTGCGTCAACATCGTCCTGGGCGTGTCGTTGGGAGCAGAGTTTCCCTCAGCAGGCCATATTTCAGCGGCCATGGTGATCGGCTTTTTTGGCTATGGCCTGAGCCTGGTGCTATTCGTCTTGGCCCTGCGCGGGTTGGGAACCGCTCGCACAGGCGCCTATTTTTCGACGGCACCTTTTGTGGGCGCAGCGCTCTCTATTGCGATGCTTGGGGAGCCCACCAGCTTTGCGTTTTGGCTGGCAACAGGACTGATGGCCGCGGGGGTCTGGTTGCACCTCACCGAACGCCATGTCCATGAGCATCAGCACACCGCGCTGAACCATGGGCACAAGCATCGGCACGATGAACACCACCAGCACAGTCACGATTTCGAGTGGGATGGCGTGGAGCCCCATTCACATGCGCATCAACACACTGAAATCCAGCACAGTCACGGGCATTTTCCGGATATTCACCACCGCCACGCGCACCGCTAATGTGGGTGGAGGTGGTCTATCCAGTCGATCGAACCCGCATCAATCGGTAGGCCGCGGGGATGATGAACAGCGACAGCAACGGCGCCGTAATCATCCCTCCCAGCATGGGTGCCGCAATCCTGCTCATCACTTCCGAACCAGTACCACTGCCCCACACGATGGGAATCAAACCCGCTAGGATCACAGCCACCGTCATGGCCTTGGGACGTACCCGCAGCATCGCACCTTCACGGATGGCATCCAGAACCATGGCAACTCCAGGTGCCTCTCTTTGGGCTCACTCAGTCCCCTGAAATACCGGGCGAGCCTTGGGATCGCGGCATAACCAGTCCAAGTTTTACGTCGAGTCCCCGACTGTCAAATTTCGCTCGGCGCCAACATAGCTGGCCCACTGCTAGTGATGGTTGGGCTCGCCCAACGGGGCAAACTGCTTCAATGCGCAAGCTTCGGATTACGCGTTCCCTTTGGAGGTCTGCGGTGTCCGACCGAGTGAACCTCGTGGCCCTTGGGCTTGCTGACGTTGACCTGCTTCAGACCATCCAGAACGCCGCATTCGGCAGCCACTCCATCGCATTGCTGTCGAAGCGACTTGAGTTCCCTTTGCAGTTCCTTCAGATCGCGGATGCGTTGAGCCACATGCTCGATACGCTTATCCAGAACCTCGTTGACAGCATGGCAATTCTCGCGGGGTGCATCCTGGAATAGCAGCAGCGCGCGGATCTCATCGAGCGTCATGTCGAGCGATCGGCAGTGCCGGATGAAGGCGAGCCGCTCCAGGTGCTCTTGCCCATAGAGCCGGTAGTTTCCGTTACTGCGAGGCGGCTCCGTCAACAAGCCTTCGCGCTCGTAGAAACGGATGGTTTCCGCTTGGGTCTGGGTTACTTTTGCGAGTTCGCCAATCTTCATGGGAAGGCCTTTCCAAGCGCGAAGTGTATCGCGCAACCTTAAAGCTCTTACAGAGTTTGGTGTTACCAGTGCTTTCGATGAACTTAATTGCTCACGCGGGTATTCCTATAGGTCTCAGACAGCACAGTGTGGTCGGTGCGGGGAGTAGCCAGGATACCCAAACCAACGTGACGCGCAGGCCTTCCAATTTCGTGTCTTGCAGATTCGGTGGAGGTTGCTCAAGCTTTCTCCCGAGCTTGCGGGTGCCTCGAAGCGGTGACCGATGCAAGCACCAGGCAAGCTGCCCCAAAGGTAATGGCGATATCTGCCACATTGAACGCGGGCCAGTGCCATCCGGCGAGGTGGAAATCCAAGTAGTCGATGACATGGCCACGAACGGCACGATCAAAGGCATTACCCAGGGCACCTCCCAAGATCAGGCTGAATGCCAACGATTCGCTGCGCGGGCGAGATTGCCGCAACATCCATATCAACCAGACGGAAGCAGCGATCGCGATGGTCAGGAAGAACCAGCGCTGCCACCCGCCGGCGCCCGCCAGAAAACTGAAGGCCGCACCCGGGTTCAGTACATGGACCAGGTTGAAAAAGGGGCCGAGCGAATAGGACCATCCCAAGGACGTGATGGAGTCGATGGTGCTTTTGGGGGTCTGATCTGCCACAAAGACGGCGAAGGCGAGGCAAAAGAAAGGCCAAGGACGGTGAGTTTGCATGTTCATTGTTTGGGAATCATGTCGACTGAGGGCTCGGGAAATTGATCCGATGGCATGCGTAGCGCATCCTCTACCTGCTTGTCAGTCAAGGTGGCCGGCGGTGGCGGCGTGCTGGCAATACCGGGAAACGCCACGAGGATGCCCACCATGACCATCTGCAACAACAGGAAAGGGATTGCGCCGAGGTAGATGTCGGAGGTACGAACTTCGGGGGGGGCCACACTGCGCAGGTTGTACAGCGCGATGCCGAAGGGCGGGTGCATGAACGAGGTCTGCAGGATCACCGCCACAACGACAGTGAACCAGACCATATCGACACCGAGCTTGCGCGCCACCGGCGCGATCAGGGGTACGACGATGAAGGCGATCTCGAAGAAGTCGAGGAAGAATCCGAGCAGGAAGATGCCGATGCACACGAACAGCAGAAATGGCAGCTGTCCCTGCGGCAGGTGGCCGAAGAGTTGTTCGATCCAAACTTGGCCGTCGAAGCCACGAAACACCAGCGTAAAAAACGATGCACCCAGCAGCAGGAAGATCACACTGGAACAAAGGACGCCGGTGTTGGTGAGTGCGTCGGCCAGCTGCTGGCGGCCTAACCGGCGTTTAGCCAACCCGATCAGCAGCGACGCGCAGACGCCAACCGCACCGCCTTCGGTCGGGGTGGCGACGCCGAAAAAGATTGCCGTCAATATCGTCAGGATGAGCAACATCGGCACGCCGGCCGCCACTGCAGCCTCTTTCCATGCGTTCGAGGATACGGCGGCGACCTCCGCCATAGGCGGTGCAAAACCCGGGCGCCAGCGCGCTATTGAGACGACGTACACCAGGTATAGCCCGACCAGCATCGCGCTGGGCAGCAGGGCAGCGTGAAAGATCTCCACCAGGGGTACCTCCACCTGTTCGGCCAGTACGATGAGTACCAGACTCGGTGGCAGCATCTGCGCCAGTGTGCCGGCAGCCGCAATCGAACCGGTGGCCAACTTGGGGTCATAACCCGCCTTGAGCATCGTCGGAAGTGCGATCAGCCCCATGGTGATGACCGAGGCGGATACGAACCCAGTGATGGCCGACAGCATGGAGCCCAGGGCAAGTGTGGCTACCAGCAAGCCGCCAGGCTGCTTGCGGAACAAGCGTCCGAGGGCTATGAGCGTGTCCTCGGCGATCCCGGTGCGCTCCAGGATCAGCCCCATCAGTACGAACATGGGTATTGCAAGGAAGTTGTCACTGTTGAAGACGCCCTGCACCCGCAGTGGCATGTTCAGCAGAAACGGCGCAGTGAACTGACCGACGAGAACGCCTGTGATGCCAAACACTGCAGCGACCGCCGCTAGGGAAAAAGCTACGGGGAACCCGGCCAGCAGCACGACTACCAGCGTGCCGAACATGATGGGCGCGATGAGTTCGGGACTCATGGACGGTCGCCCTGTTGCACGGTTTGCGCGATGCGTCGGGCCGGCGCAGCGCCGGCGAGGAAGGCGATACAG
>JACCDG010422154.1_pt1 | contig 17147 bp, 21 predicted proteins | sample 7442471 | NCBI WGS metagenome assembly JACCDG01 (sample SAMN15323444, study PRJNA562643) | freshwater metagenome | isolation source: river surface water | place: USA:Blue River Watershed | collected 2017-08-17 | reverse complement strand
GTCATGGCCCCCCTGTATGCAGTTAACGGACAGCTAGAAACTGTTGACTCACAATCATCTGGCATTGTTGCTAGATTGGTTAAGGCTGATGGAGCATATCCTTCAGGTAATCCCGGTGTGGATATTAACGGCGACCAGTCATTGGGCGGCGAAAATTCCAATACCTACGTCGAAATCAAACTTGTCTGCTAATAAATAACAAAACGGTTTATTCTTACAGGCGTAAAAACCCTTAAGATCAACTAAAGGAGAAAATAAAATGGCTATAGATAAAAGAAGTGTAAATCAAGAGCGCGAAGCTCTTATCGCAACCGCGCTGGAAACCCCCGAAGGTCGTGTTCACCTTGCTCAAGCAATGGTAGAACCCATCCGTAGGGCTTTGGAATACCAAGCTGTTGGCCGTAAGTTGCTTATGGTAGACGAATTACCACAAGGCGCATATGCTCGCTATGAAAAGGACGTTCGCGCTCGCGCATACGTTATCTCTCGTAGAGGTGCAGTACCCGACATGATCATAGAAGGAGAAGAAATTCTCGTTCCTACGTTCGAAATCGCAACCAATCCTCAGATCCGTTTGAGCGAAATCAAAGCTCGTCGCTACTACATCGTAGACCGCGCACAGATCAAGGCTAAGGAAGCAATCCAGAAAGAAGAAGACCTTAACATTTTCAATGCTACTATTGCAGCCGTTGATACTGCCCACACCGTGGTTTCCACTGGTGGCGCATTAACGCTCAATGCATTGAATAATGCATTCGCAACCATCGAGCAGCACGACCTTACCGTTGGTAAAATCGTTTGCCATGCATTGCGTTATGCAGATATCCGTAACTTCGGAAAAACAGTATACGACGAAGCCACAACCAAAGAAGTTTTGACTACTGGGTTGTTCGGTCACTTGTTTACTGCTGACATCCACGTTTCCAGCAAATGCCCAACTGACACCGTTCTGTTGCTCGCTCCTGCTGAATACGTTGGTGCATTCCCAATTCGTACCGATATCACAGTTCTTCCTGCTGACGACCCTAAAAAACTTCGCCTAGGCTGGGTAATTTTTGAGGAAGTTGGAGTTGTTATCATTAACAACTACGCAGTCGCCAAGGTGACTGTAACCGCTGGATCGTAAGATTCAATAGTCTAAACAACTAAACGAAAACCCCTTGTTTCTTCGGAAACAAGGGGTTTTTTGCTTTTGGTGTGACATGCCCATTCTCCAAAAGGCAGTTGACATGCCAGATCCAATCCCATAAAATATTTCACTTTTTGTTGTAAAACCAAGCCCTCGCTGTATAATGTATTACAGTAGGCGATAACATAACACTACGGGAGGCGCAAGTGTCGAAGAAGGTGACTGAAGAACAAAAGCTAGAAATTATAAAATTGTATTTAGGTGGGGATAGTGCTGGAGCTATATCTAAAACATACAATATTACTCCAACATCAGTTTATGGTCTTTTAAAAAGGAGGAATATAGAAAGAAGATCGTATAGTGAATCTTCTAGAAAATACACATTGAATGAATCGTATTTTGAAAAAATAGACACGCAAGAAAAGGCTTATTTGTTAGGTATATTGATGGCGGATGGATACAACAATGAAACAAGAGGAGTTATAGAAATAAGCTTTTCTTCAAAGGACATAGGATTTCTAGAGAAGATAAATGAAATGCTTGGATCTAATAAGCCAGTTAGACAAGTTGAAAGTTGTGGGATAAGTTCTTGCAGGGCTGATTTTTGCAGCAGGAAGATGAGTGATGATTTAAAAGCTCTTGGTTGCGTACAGGCAAAAAGTTTAATCCTTAACTTTCCGAACATCAAAGAAGACATGTTTAGTCATTTTATTCGTGGATATTTTGATGGAGATGGATGTATCAGCTTTTCAATTTCTCCAAGAAACAATTCAGCACAAAAATCTTTTAATTCCGTGGTAACATTTGTATCAACTGAGGGTTTCTGCAACAGCATAAAAAAGATATTAAAAAATAAACTTGGCGTTAATTCTTCGATGCTTTGTAGGAGTCCAGAAAATAATAATTCAAATCGAACACTGCAAATTTCAGGGAACAGTCAGGTGATGCAATTAATGGAATGGATGTATCTTGATGCAAGTGTTTTCTTGGAGCGCAAAATGGACAAATTCATCGAAATAAAACAAAATATCATCGAGCGCGAAGTCGAAGCTAAAAAACTAAAGTTGTTGTCGTTGATTAAGTTGTCTGACATCACCCGGAACAACACAGAGTATTGGAATGCTAGGTATTTGGTCACGCACGGATTTGTAAAGAGTACTGGCAATTCTAGATTCACTGAGGAACAGGCCACAGAATTGAGAGCAAAGCTGGACGAATTTGGAGAAACGGACGCTGTTCCTGTAGACATGGTGGAAAAAGAGTTTGAAATTGCGAATGGGGCTGGATTTCCATACTATAACATAACCGAGAATTCATTTAAATCGTCACTTATAACCTTGAAGGAAAACGATTTAGAGACTAAAGATGGTAAGTTCTTCTGGTGTGGGAAGGGGACAGAAGTTGCTTCGTTTTTTCATCCGCATTTATTTGAATGTAAAAGATCTAAAAAGATGTCGCCCCTAAAACTATACGAGGACAAAGTTCAATTTAAAAAATCAATTAGAAAAATAATAGCTCTTTACACAAAAATAACGCCTAGTAAAATAAGAGAGATTTTAAGAAACGATAATAGCTCTAGTCGTGTTAACAATTTTCCTCCCAAGGTTGCGATGTCTGTTCTAAAAGCACTTTATGGCGAACCCAACGACAAGTTGGCTGTATTGGACCCATGTGCTGGGTTTTCTGGCCGAATGATTGGCTGTGCATGTTCGAAAATAGTAAAAAAATATACAGCAATTGACCTATCTCAAAAGACTTATGAAGGCTTGAAAAAAACAAAAGAATGGATTTCCAACTGCGGTCTTGAGGACATTAATACTGAAATAGATGTTGTTCATGGGGACTGTTTGACGGAATTAGACAGGTACAATAATTATGATTTTGTTATAACCTCCCCTCCTTTTTTGGATGTTGAACAATATGTAGGAGTTCCATTTATGACGGATTATTCTGATTGGCTGAACGCATTTATTGTGCCATTTATAACCAAATGCTTTGCGGTATTAAAAAATGGCGGTAAAATGGCGGTATATCTAGAGAAAATAAAGAACATCGACTTTCCATTAGATTTCTCTAATATTTGTAAAAACTGCGGATTTGAAGAAGTTGCCCCGGTTTTATTTAGAATGGCATATGGAGAAAATAATAGATCTTCCGCTAAAGACAGAGAAATTAAAATATTAGTGTTTCAAAAAATGAAACTTGTATAATATTTAAAAAGGAGTTAATTATGAAAGAATGGAAAATTAAACCGCCATAAGAGTTAAAAGGAAGAGACGATTGGGAAAGAGCAAGAAATCCAGCACTAAATTCTTCAGAACACATAGTTGCTTCAGGAAGTATTTGGTTTTGTACTAATTGCGGTAAAGAAGGATATTGTTAATATGAGCATGGCATAAAAGAAATGTTTGCATTTGTAGCCAAACATAAAGATTGCGTATAGGGAATATCAAAACCCATATTGAAATAGTATGGATGAAATTATATCGAATATCTAGCAACTTAGACGCGAAGATTGCCGTTTTCACTAAAGCATACGCACATAGCGGGTTTGGCGGGGATTGCGGAAATTTTGCCATAGAGTTAAACAAATATCTCGGAGATATTGGGGAATATATGGCTGGCATAAATACTTATCTTTGGGAATTAGGGGAAGAATACTTAGGACATGTCGCATTAAAAGTGGAGGGAAGGCTATTTGACGCTAATGGGGAGATAGACTATGAAACATTAAAGTATTATGGTAAAATAGAGGGAGGTGACGGCACCGATGAGCTATTCAACATGTCTGAAGAGGATTGTGACGGGGCAGAAGTTATTAACTTATCTGAAATTAAAGGTGAGGCCGCAGAAGAACATATTATAGATTGGACTTCAGGAACATGAAATTATATAAAATATCAAACGAGGAAAAGCCTGAAATAAGGATGCCGACCGTTCATGAGATAGCAGAAATACTATACAACTATCCGCTTTTTAAAAAGTGGAAGAAGAAAATAAAATCTGCATACCTTGTTGGTAGCTTTTCTAGGGGAGAACAACATAAAAACAGCGACGTTGACATTTTAATCGAAATTGCAGAAGTTAAAGGATTTAACGCATCGGAATATACCAGCTATATGCGAAGACCCATTCAAGACTTTTTTGTAAAAAACGATATTCGTGGTAAACTGGACGCAATTCATCCTCAATGGGATGGCCGAAGAATGGATATTTATTACACATATGACGCCAAAGCCGATCAACTACCAAAGATAAAACTACAGCCATGAAACTTTACAAAATATCTGGACGCCAACCATCTAATAATCAACTAATAAACAAAATAGTTGTTCAAACTTTATTTATGGTTTCCGGACGACCACATAACTATTCATCTATCGTTGATTCTCTTAGAACCTTAAGGGAAAGTCAAGAAAACGAAATAGGAAAGCAAATAATGAATCGTCTAGAGGAATCGCTTAATGACGAACACACCATATGGTTTAAATTTACAGATGACAAAAAGCAAGAATTGAGGTTGAATTTTAGAAGGGAATTATTAAAAGCAATGAAGCTTGTTTCTGCGGTTCCTAAAACGGCAAGTAGCAAAAGTATTAAGGTTGCGGCTGGCCCCCTAACTGCATATCATGGCACTTGTTATGAGATATATAGGGAGATTTTAGAGGTCAGGTATTTGTCGCATCCGTATATTGCAAGAGATTTTTACACGGCGCAACATTATGCCAAATCGGTAAATAGAGAGTTGAGAGGGGGTGGGGAAGTGGTACTAGAATTGAATATTAATGACACAAGTTTTTTGAGGTACGATGAGAACTCGATGTTGGACCCGGTTTTCCATGCTGAGAATATCCAACCCGCATTAGAGGCAGCGAGACAGGATAATCCCGACTGGTTTGAAAATGGAGTTCTTAAGGTGCCGAGGGAGGCTTGGGAAATATCATGGAATGCGGTAGGCACAGCGGAATATAGAGGCAGGATTTCCACTAGAAATATAAGAAATGTAACTATAGACGGAAGAGTTTCACAAAAGATTCCAAAAGGAGCAATATGAAGATAACATTAAGTAAAAGTCAATGGGAGGAAATAGGTAGAACTGCTGGATGGGTAAAAACGGCGCAGGAGCAAAGTTCGATTAAATTTAAGCAAGGCCAACAACTAGTTAAGCAATTTTTTGAAACCTTAAAAGCAAATCATGGCGGCAGAATCTCCGAGCGTGATTCCTCATGGTTACATACTTCTTTGGAGTTTATGGATGAAGCGATTGGAACCATGTGGATTCAGATAAGACTTGATTTAAAATGGGATTTTGTATCTGGAACAATTGACGCTTTGACGAATGTGGCAGTGGAAAGGTATTATGACAGTGAGGTAATGGCGGATCGGTACAATAAAACAGTAAGGGCGGAAGTGTCCCTTTTAAATATGGACGCGGCACTGGCTACAACCGAATCGATGATTCAAAAAATGAAACTTAGCGAATAATCGTGAAAATCTATAGAATATCTGGAAGCTCCGAAAAGATCTATAGCAATATGGAGATGATTAATCGTGGTGCAGACGGCGCGTTTTCGAATGCTGTTTTAATAAACATTCCTTTGTCGATGATTACTGGCAGAGAGCCCATTCCAGCAGATTATGTAGATGAGGGCGGGGAGGTTAAGCAATTTGAGCGGGGAGGCAAAATAAAAGTGCCTATTGAGGTGGAGTGGAATGGGGAAAGTTTTGTTCTTTATGGCGGGAATCATCGATTGAGACAGGCAGAAGTTAACGGGCAGGATTCCATATGGGCGTTTGTTTATTCTGAAGATTCAGATGAATATGGCAAGCTTTTAAGGGAATATTTATGAGGATCTATCGGATATCTGAAACTTGGCAAGACAAGCGGACCTTATATTCAGATAAAACTGGGTATATAAAGGGGTTTCGGGATGATGATGAAAGGTGGCACATTATGGAATTTGTGATCTTTCCGGAATATAGAGGCAAAGGATTGGCTAGAGAATTAGCAAAACATATTCCATGGAAAAGTGTTCTTTATGTTTCGCCGCTTGTTCAGCATGGCGAGACATCACCAAAACAAATATTAAACAGTGGGCAGTTAATGGACTTTTATCAAAGCCTCGGGTTTGAAAGTACAGAAGAAGATGTGCATGTTATGGTGAGGGGATGAAGATATATAAAATATCACAAGTTGATTTCCAACAAAGATTAAGGTCTTTAATGCCTCAATTCTGCCAAGCGGCACAAAAGGTTTATGATGAATGGGATCAAGATGAAGAGGGCATTGATTTAGTTTTAGGCTCTGGTGGGATTTGTCAAGATATAGCTGAAGAAATAAGTGGGGTTTTGTTAGAAAATGGAATTAATGCAGGAACAGTTCATGCTGAAATCGGAGAACAACATGTATGGACAGTCGCATGGGAAAACGACAATGAAGAGGAAGAAGATCCAAAACCGTATAACGCTTATGAGATAGACATTCATCCGTACACTTATGAATCTGGCGGTGGATATAATTGGAAAAAGATACAAGGGGTTAGATTTTCGCCAGAGGATATAGTTATTCGTAAAACAGAAGACGAAGTTGTTGATTACATCAAGGGTGATTAAAGGTTTTAGTCGTTATTTTGCTGAAATATTTAGGATGAAACTTTATAAAATAGCAAACACCGTTTTAACTTGGAAAGAGATTCAAGAAAAAGAAGATCCGGAAGGCAAGAATCATGATTTGCATCTAATCTGTATCAAATGCAACAATTCCAGAACATGCAGATGTTCAAAACCAAAACGCAAGTTTGAGGGCATTTGCGATGAATGTTGCCAACAACCAAAAAAGAGAGAACCATATCATAGTTTAGATATGCACGATGAAGGAGATGACGGGTGGTAATATGAAAATATATAAGATATCTTTTGAGCACGAAAGAATTAAGATTGGTGGAGTGTATTGGTTTGAATACCACTGCTTTGAAAGTGATGAATCGGCTGATGCCCATTTGTGGTATAGATCTCATCAACAGGTAAAAGTTTTGTCTTTGGGCGATTGCGAGGTTCTTGCCGACACGGAAATAGAAAGGGAAGAGGAAGGATGTCCTGTTACATTCAAGGTCGAGTTCCAAGATGGAACAATTGGAGAGGTATTTGAAGACGAGTTATTTATAACAAAAGATGGTTGGTATCGACCAGAACCACCAAAGAAGGACAAATGAAACTCTATAAAATATCTCAGAAAAAAGAGTATCCTTTAGCCTCATCTATCGTAGATGGACTAGAAGTTATAGATCATGTTGACAATATGGGCTCCATTGACTCATCTTTGTCAAATTACGTCATTTTAGACGGAATCAGGGAAGTCCCAATGGCCGACTTTCACATCACTGGAAGACACTATTCTGTTCAAGGAAGCGACAAGATTGCTAGATTGCAAAGAGAGATTGCTGCCAGTGGACAAATAATGCCATTAATCGTTGTAGTGGATAAAGAAGGACCATATATTCTTGAAGGGAGTACCAGAATTGACGCCCTTTTTAATTTGGGGAAGAAGTCGTTTCCAGCAATTGTCGTTGAAGATAAAGATGAAAACATTTAAAAAGGAATAAAATGATAAACATAAAAAACATAAAAAATACAAAACAGCCATTTGGCGAACTACTTGAAATTTTAAATCTTAAAGGTAGTGGAGTAGAGATTGGGGTAGGCAAGGGGAATCATGCACAAATTATTGTAGACACTACTCCATTGTCTAAAATCTATCTGATCGACTGTTGGGAAAGTACCGATGAAAACAATTCTTACGGGGATCAAAAGGCCCAAGACGATTCGTTTTCTTTTGTTTTGAATAGGTTTAAGAATAACAATAGAGTATCCGTAATGAAGGAATACTCTGCAAAGGCCGCTAGTTTATTTGATGACGCTTCTTTAGATTTTGTTTATATCGATGCGAATCATAATTATGAATTTGTAAAGCAAGACATTGCTGTTTGGTATCCAAAGGTTAAAGTGGGCGGTATTTTTTCGGGGCACGATTACTCTAAAAATAGGAGTAAAGCTGGGGTTGTAAAAGCAGTTGATGAGTTTTGCAAAGACTTTGGTAAAACGCTGTATTTATCTACAGACAGATGTCCATCTTGGTATGTTTTTAACTAACAAGGTTTCTGGCGAGGTTTTTTGCTTTTGCCGTTGAAATATATGTAGCACACAATCTATAAAATGAGGGAAATCATAATGAAGATCAAAATACACAAAATATCACAAGTTGTTGATTCGCAAATACCAGAGCCTTCTACCCCGATGCAAATTAACGTATTGGATGGGAAGTCAAAACAATCAGCGAGCAATTTTATCCACAGTAAAATAAACGCGCTTGGACTGACTAGAGGGGTTTTCAGGGATACAGGCTGGAATCAAGTCCATAAAATATGGAGAGCCTTAAACGATCTTGGCGTTGATTTTGATCAAACAGGCAATAATTATTATCACGACAAGGACTCTGGCGATATCAAAGGCAAAAGATGGACATTTGAAATAAAATTCAAAAACAATACTGGTAAAGATTCAGTTTTATATGGATCAATTACAGCCGATTTTGGCCCGTCACAAGTTGGAAAAACAGACGCTTATGATTTAGTATTTAATGTGAGCTAAAATGGGTAAACTGTTTACACCGTTAAAGCATGGCCTTGTTGCGCCCATAAATACAGAAGTGGCACCCAAGGCAATAGTCGATGAAAATCTAACGGACAATCCAGACGTATATCGATTCGGTGGAGACAAATATTCTTTCAACGCACACAGCAGTAAATATCCAAGCGACATTGTTCCACAACAACCCGGAAACTATCCTTATCCAAGAGATTAACATGCAATTTAATTATTTAGACAATCTAGTTAAAGAGGTTTTAGCTGAAGCGAAAAGGCCCATTGTTCGTACAGCTAATACTCTAAGTTCCGCCATTGATGATATTACCACAGTGGACGAAATGTCTAGATTTCTTACATTAACGTCCAAGTTTCTTGGAGCTAATAACGAAATGGCCATTTTAGATGGGCTAATTGACAATATTTCTAGTGGAATGGATGAGGCTACGGCATTAGCAACAGCCAAAAAAGAATATGCTGACGCTTCAGGTAAGGCTTCGCAAAAGAGTGATATAGAAAAGAAATATGACATATTCAAGGCCGAGTACGACAAGGCTACCGGGAAATCGTGGACGTTTGAAAAGTTCAAGCAACGTGCGGCAGATTGGAAGTTTTATGGTGACGACCAAGGGTTTATTGCTGTAAGGTTTCAAAGATCTGGTTTTGTAAAACTAACAGGGATGGCGGGAAGCATGAAGTCTAAACTTAAGGGATTAAAACAACTTTTAGATGAGAATTTGCCACTTTGGGGATTGGTTTCCCCACAAATTGCCGAATTGGCAGGAAAGGTTGGGTTCATTGTGCCGCCACAATTTATAGTTAATCAAATAATCAAACATATCGACCCTTCAGTTCTGGCAGGTGCTAATGTGCAAGTAAATGATGGAAGCGTGGTTGTAGACTATAAAGACGTTGGCTCTGTAGAGAAAAAACTTATTGTAACGAAGCCATATTTGAAGAAATTGCTAGACAGCAAGCAAATTCCGATGAGTGGCGCAATTGTGACCATGATTAAAGCATTTTTATAAACAAGGAGGAGTATGAACTTTTTAAAACTATCTGAATCTAAATCAGCCATGTCTATAGCCTCTGCGGGCGCAATAGTCTTAACAATCACTACAACTGTCTGTAACTCATTTGGGCAACTTGCCGCTCATGGATCTTATGTTGCCCTATTGCTATCATTATTGATATCTTATTCAATGATTAACGATTTAAAAAAGAACTTCGTTAATTATATCTTTATGTCGCTTGTTGTTTTTCATCTAGCAAAGGGTGGAAATCTAACCTTGTCTTCCACAGAAGACGCTTTTCTCCACGCAAAAACGGTGTCGGCTCCGAGTGAAATGACCCTCGCACCAATGCCCCTTAAAGTTTCTGAAATGGCTTCTAATTTAGAAATGCCAGTTATGTCCGTTAGAGCCGCTGCTGAAATTTATCCAGAAGCAGAACCGTTGGCAGAACCATTGGTAGACAGCAATAGTTTTTATACAAGTGAAATTGCATTGGCTCCAGTAACATTAGCCCCGGCTCCAGAATACGATACAACGGAAATTCCAATGTTTGCTCCTATGGCAACTGAAGGCGAAGGCGACAAAGAGGGCGGCAAAAAAATATTTAGGCAATGGTAATGTTACAATTTAACGGTTATGCCGCTATCCCATCCAAGATATGGCTTGGAGCAATCTATAACCTTAATGCTTTTCTTCTTGTAATCTAGCTTTTTAATTTTAGCTCTTCCCCACTTCCTATAAGCCTTGGCGGATATTTGAAAATAAGCTTCTTTTTTTACATTGATGAATATCCGTATAGCCCCATTACAAATGGCCTTATGTATTGCTTTATTAGGCTCTGTTGACATGTCCTTAATAAATGATAAAGCCATTGAGTTTATTTCCAATAGAATGGAAAACAAGTTAATATTGTTTTTTATAATTGTAAAATGGTTTTCACCGCCTAATATTACTCCATTCTCAAGCATCCAATAATTGCCCATCATATGTTCTGGTGCTTCTGTTACCTTCAATTCATCAAGGATTTTATTGCCACTTATTTTTTCCCATGCCCATGCTACAGTTTCAAACAGTGCATTTGCCTCATCATTGCCGAATTCTGATCTGATTTTTGCAGGAGGTGGTAGTTGCTTAATCACGTTGGTCATTTTGGGATCTAAATTTGGAGTTTCCTCCAAATATATCCTTAATGCTTCAACATAGGTGGCTAAAATGATTGGAGTTGGGTATTCCTTCTCTTTTTCCGTTTCATTTGTGGTGATTGATTTATCCGCAGATTTGTTTATTTTGTTCATGTTTTACCGCCTCGTATATTTTTTTAAATGCGCTTGTTTTCTTATTTGGTTCTGGCAACTTGTCCAATATGTTTTCCATGGTGTTTGGGGCCATTTTGGCTCCACGCATTCCCATCTTTTCAATTATCTGACTATTTGCATTAGACTTAACCAATAACAGTATTCCAGAGATAAAGCAGTTCAACACTGGATCATGAAAGTTATTGGAACATTTTTTTACGAGAAGATTTAATACTGAGTTATTTGAGCATTTGGGGTTTTTAGAGGTGGCGTTGAACATTGTAACTGCGGCAAGGCGTAAAACGTCAATGTCGCCATCATACTTTTTTAACAGTTCTTTTGCCATAACGGTGGCCTGATACTCATTTTTCTCGTCTATGCTTTTATTGATATTCTCTTGGGTTTTGTCTAGCAAGTGTTTGGGGCAAGCGGTAGATACAACTTCTATTTTTGAAATCTTTTTAATGCTTGCCTTTTTGGGTTCTTTTTGTTTAGTTTCTTTTTGTATTGAGGGGACGGCTGTAGTCGTAAGATGACCGAACTTGGCTTTTATTTCAGCGGTAGCCTCTTCTTTGGAGATGTTTGGATTTGAGTCCTTTAAGTCTTTCAAAAAATCGGAAATTTCTTTCATGTATGGCCCCGGCTTTATGGCAAGAATTTGCATTATTTCATTTCCGTTTAGAATAGGTTTGACGGCGGTAGCTGTTGATGCCCCCATGGAAGAAAGTGCCAATTCTAAATGATCTCTCAATTTTTTGTATCTTTCTACCACATTTGGGTCAATGGTTTTACTCTTTGCTTTAGCGTCTGCCATTGCCAAGTTAAATACATCTAGCCAATCAATTGATTCTTCTCCCATTCTTCTTATGAATTTGCGAAGGGCTTTTTCTTCAACGCCGTCATCCGCATGAAGCTGGTGTGGCTTCATATGGTGTTCAGCGAGTTTAGATACTTGCTGAATATATGGATCTAGTTTAAGATATTGCAAAATCAGGGTCGCAATTTCTTTACTTGCGTCTTCATGTCCAGCATAACTTGTGTATTCTGGATTTCTGTGGCCCGGATATTTTTCTTTAGCTGGCTTCTTAAGCTGAATTTGTTGATACAATTTTCCAAGGTCGTGGGTAAGAACTGCGAGGGTCATTGTGGCTCTTTTTTCAGGCTCTGCATCTTTATAGTCTTCCAAAACATTGGTTAATGCGGTAAATGTATGTTCCCATAAATCAAGTTGATGATGTGGGTTATTTTGATCCATATGTAAATCAGACATTTGTCCTTCAAACTTTGAACCTTTCAGGGCGTCTTCCAATATATCCCCAAACAAACCAGTATCTTTAAGAAGCTTAATGGCCTTATCCGCATTCTTATTTAGCATCATCTTTTGTATTTCGATTCCCATCCTCTCTTTGGCGATCTTGTTGCGCATTGCTTCTCTAACCTTTGGATTAAGCATTGCCTGATAAGTTTCGGGGTCTATTTGTCCGTTGTATTTTGCGGCAAAACGAATAACGCGAAGAATTCTTAATGGGTCATCAGTGAAAGTCGTAAGCGGATCTACGGGCGTTCTAATAATACTATTTTTTAAGTCACTAATTCCTTTTCCAGAAAAGTCTTCTACTTCTTTGGTTTTCAGGTTGTAGAATAATGAATTTATGGTTAAATCCCTTCTTAAACAATCATCTTGAATAGTTCCGGGTTTAACGATTGGATTGCGACTATTGTCCGTGTAGACTTCTTTTCTAGTTTGAGCAAAATCCACTTCCATTTTTCTTCCATCTGGAAGTGGAAGATACGCTTTGGCGGTTGAAATATTCTTTGTTTTTTCGGGGTTGGCTTTAATAGCATGAGCCTTAGACGCCCCCAAATGAAGGGCAATTAGGTTGGCAAATTCTTCGCCGTCCATGGTGTCTATTGCAATATCTATATCGTTAGATTGAACACCCATTAATTTGTCTCTAACCCATCCTCCTGCGACTCTAGGGGTTAGAGTTAGATTATTCTTAGAAATTACATCTAAGATCGTGTTAAATATAAAATCTTCGTCCTTGGTTATATTTATTTGCTTTAATTCCATGATTTCTCCTTATTCGAAAAATTGCATTCCTATATGGTTTATTATAGTGGCAGGATAAGAGGATTTCAATGTTTCCTCGTTTGTTTTAATTTCATCTAAGGATAAAACAGAAATCTCGATGCTTGTCGGGAAAATACTCGCCATTTCGGGCTTCCCGCCTTCACTTGAAACTAAATTGTATAACCCATTTGCTGTTGTTGAATTATTAAGTTCGTATATCGCCCTTGATGTCAATGAGTTGTTGTTTGTAAACAAAGATCCAACATAAATAACTAGGGACCATTGATCCTCAATAATCGTGCCGCTTTGTTCGACTTTTTGAGACAAAGTAAAATAACAGTTTAATGATGGCGAACAAATTGTTTGATTTTGCGCTGTTCTTATCATGTTTGCGTATTCTGGCGGGCACTTGTAATATCCAGAGAATTTTAATCCACCAAACGATTCAAAATCAATGGGCGAATACGCATTGTTATATATCCCCCCCAGCACTGTGCCAACTTGTTTGGCGGAAGCGAAAATGTTGTTAAGTCCGTTTATTTTCATAAAGAACGGCGGAACGTAAACGCTTCCATTCGGCTGGGCCGTGGGAGTGGACATGTTTTCAGGAGGCAGTTCCGGAATAATATTGTCATCTGTAGAACAATTGTTAAATTCCTGCACGGTGATTTTTCTCACGTTGAACTCAAGGCCCGACATATCTATGGTTTCAACATTTTCAAGCTTATTTACAACATTATTTACGGACAACGTATCTACGGAGTTGCCCACATAAGTCCAAGTACCAATAGGTGTTACTGGATCATCTTTCTTTTCGAAATCTACAGCTATTGATTTTAGCTTGGGTTCAACGGATAAGTTATTTGTAAGTATACGCATGCTCCATTTGTTTTCGCTAAAGCTTGGTTTAACAACTGCGCTTATTTCAAAATGTCCATTATTTAGATCCATTGAGCCATCGGAATTTTTTAAAACAGAATATCGGGCCTGATAAAGTGTACCTCCAGCGGCAATTACGCCACCATCAAGCCCCACGGTTGTCTCTTTGGTTAAACATAATGGTATACTTGCAATCTGATATGGATAGTCTTTAAGCAAAGGCTTATAAAACGCCGAGTTTAGTCTTATGTAAATTGGCATTTGCGATCCCGTGTCGCTGATTTCCGGAACAATAGATTCTAAATATTTGTCGTGTTCGAACTTCCAATTGTAAAATATTACACCCGTGCCAATATTGGCATTCGGTAGACATTCGGCCCTTAAATAAACATACTGGGATTTAGTGTTGCTTATGTTTTTTATAGGGATTGAATATTCTCCTCTGGTTCCGAAATCAATACCCGTGAATACATCTTCTGGCTCAAACTCCTCATCCAAATAATCAAGAACTCCAACTTTAAATTCTAATCCTATTTCAAAAGGAATACTGGTAATTGAGAATTTTATATTAGATATCCAAGCGACATCACTAACGTTTAACTGAACAATTATTGTTTTTGAAGTTCCACCGGGAGGCAAATACCCAAAAGAAAGAGCCCCGCCATATAATCTAGAAACAACTTCGCCATTTGTGGGCGAAATTGTTAGATCTGTTATATTGGAGTTTTTTCTAGGAAGAGTTAGCATTTTTCTATTTCTATCGTTATATTTGAAGTTTTTTCGTTGATGCGGATTTTATGTATAGTATTTCCTGTTTTATAGCCAATATACCTTGATTCAATCTCGCAATTATTACCTCCAATAAACGCACTTGCAGTCTTTCCCTGAATGTATTCCATGTTTTTTGGCAAGCTGATGGTCTGGTTGCCGTTAATAAATGATAACTCTATTAGATCATTTTTGATGTCGTTCCATTTGTGTGTTTCTTCGTCTACTGATCCAAATTGTGTTCTTCCTGTCCATTTTTTCATGTTTTATTTCACTTATTTGAGTCCGAAAGCCCATAGGTATTTAGCCTATGGGTAAGGACGAATTCTTTACATTATACACCTGTAGCCCTCTTTTCCAAAAAAAATACCCAAAAATAATTAAAGGTTTTTATCCCATTACTCTGTAAATATAGAACTAATGAATTGTAACAAGAAATCTAAAATTAAGAAAACCTTACTCCAAACTAAGGAAAGACGAAGTTTAATGACTTGCAAAGTCATTGAATGTAAAGTAGATTCTTCTTCCCTTTCTAAAACCACCAAAGATTCTCTTCACAACCTTTTCCTCGAAGGAAAATGGCTGTATAATGCGATCCTTGCTTCTGAAGATATTGCTAAATTCGATACTAAAATCAATGAAGTTTCTGTAAAAATCCTAGATAAATTTGAATTCAGAAACTTAAATAACATTTCATCCCAAATGAAACAAGGAATTCAGACTAGAATCTTTAGTGCTATGGCAACGCTGAAAGCGTTGAAAACCAAAGGAATTAAAATAGGTAAACTAAAATTTAAAAGCGGAATAAATTCAATTCCACTAAAACAACATAATAATACTTTCACTATATTAAAGAATTCCAAGAGAATTAAAATTCAAGGAATTAAAAAGCCACTCAAAGTGAGTGGCTTAAATCAGTTACCAAAAGTATATGAAGTGGGAAATGCAAATCTAGTTAAGATTGGTAAAGACTATTATATTAAAATAACATTATTTGTCGCTAAAGAAGTTTTGAGTCCTCCGAATCAATCCATTGGGATTGATTTCGGATGTACTACTCAATTAACTTTAAGCAATGGAGAAAAAATCCAATATCAAGTTCCTATTAGTGATAGGGTAAAGAAATTAGATCAAGTCTTTGCTAGATCGAAGAAAGGATCTAAAAACAGATATAAGATTTTAGCAAAACGAGAAAAAGCTTATAACGCTTTAAGCAACAAGAGAAAAGACATTAAGAATAAAATAGTTAGCAAATTAGTGAAGAACTATAAGACTATAATTTTCCAAGACGAAAGTATTAAGGATTGGAAAACTAATGGTCATGGGAAAAAAATACAATTTAGTGCTATAGGAGGAATTATTTCGGCTTTACGTTGTAAAGCCGTAACACCTATAGTAGTTGAAAAATACTATCCTTCTACGCAAATATGTAGTAGATGTGGGAATAAGCAGAAGATGGAGGAAAGAGTTAGGATATATGATTGTCAATCTTGCAACCGCAAGATTGACAGGGACATTAATTCTGCAATTAACATAGAGGTAGAAGGATTAAAGAAATTAGTACCTATGGGATATAGGGAAGTTAAGCCTGTGGAGATTGGAACCTCTGCAAGCCTTTTGTCAATGACAAAAGGCTTGAAAGTTCAATCTGCGAAGCAGGAAACCCAAACCTCTTTAGGGTTTGGGTAGTTCATATGATTATGGCAGTTTTCTTATCACGTTGTCATTAAAAAATGAAGCATATGACATTATTCTTGCCCGGTTATTTATGGATGCCGTTTCAGCTATCCCTTGCTTTTCCTCTTGCTCCCTTTTTTGTTCCGCAATTAATCGGGTCATGTTCTGCCTGAACCATGAAAGCGCAAATGTTGGAATTTTACCGCCGTATTTTCTTCCACAGGCGATAAAACCTTTCACTAAAATTGGGCTTGGTGATCCATTATCAAACTCTTTCTTGCACCATTCAATTGCGAATTCAGGAAGTTGTCCATTTTCCAATAGACATTTGCATATAGCATCGACAAGCTTTGGGTCTGGATTCGTAGATAGTTGAGTTTTTATCCATTTTTCTGCAAATGGTGGAGCCATCAGATACTGCACGATCCAATGCTGGACAGCTTCAAAAACAACACTCTGCGCACCTAGAGAAGATAACTGCCTAGAAACCCAAGATGCAAACAGTCGAGGCGCGAAGCCATTTTCTTTCAATGAAGAAACAACCCTATCTTGCCATAATCCGGGTTGAGATAAGATTTTGTCTCTGGTGTTTTCCACCCATTCGGTGGGTACGGGCATGTTTTTAATTGCCGACATGTCTCCATTTAAGACTAGCCTTTCCGTTACAGCCT
>JACCDG011071827.1_pt1 | contig 17148 bp, 13 predicted proteins | sample 7442471 | NCBI WGS metagenome assembly JACCDG01 (sample SAMN15323444, study PRJNA562643) | freshwater metagenome | isolation source: river surface water | place: USA:Blue River Watershed | collected 2017-08-17 | reverse complement strand
TGCTCTCCAAAATCTATTTGTGAAAAGACATTTTTTACTTGAGTATATAAATAATATGTTTTTTTGTTTGTGCTGTTTCCAGCATCAGCATTTATATAATTATAGAATGAATATGTTTGAAGTCCAGATGTTGTTCCGGTTGGAACAGCATATGTTAGTTGTCTTGTTAATAGATTTGTAGCTCTAACTTGATTTTGATTGAGCAATCCTAAAGCAAAAAAGCCGCTGTTAAGTGCAATATTATATGTTAAGTTTTGAATTTCTATTTCATAATAACCCAAACTAAAACCCCATGTTTGACCCGAAAATTGATTGATAAAACTATTTGGTAGAAACAAAGAAAAGCCACCACCTAAAGGTGAAGATTTAAATCTATCATTAGCGGGTAGTCTTAAAATAAATTTTTTACCATCAAAAATAAATTGATCAGTTGATACTCCAGTAGTAAATCCAGATGTTACGGTTACACTTAATGTTTCATTATTTTTATATAATTTATTATCAAAAATAAATTGACTACCTGAATTTCTTATGTTTATTTTAAAATTAGTTTCAAAAACTAAACTTCTATAAAGTGCTCTATTGGTATTTCCTGTTAAAATTGTAAAAGGTGCTACGTTTCCTTCATTAGAATTATAATACGTCATTAAAGAGGTTGGATAATCTTGCAAACCTTCTGTAGAATATGATGTTGAACTTTCTGGTTTGTTAAAAGCACTTCTCATTACAGCAATTCCATTTGTTGTATCGTAAGGAATTATTATTTCTACAAAATTTTTATCTAAATTCTTATTAACATATATTGTATAATTGACTTCTTGACCCTGATTAAATGAACCCGGAATAACATTTGAAGTAAAATTTCTTAGTTTTAAAACTATTTTTCTTTGTAAATCATCTTCTCTAGATGATAAAAAATATAGTGTTGTTGAATATTCTAAGTCTGTTGTATTTAATATTAATGTGGTAGTATTAGAAAATCCCGAACCAGAAAAATTCATAAAACCAAAAATAGATTTACAATCAGTTTCATTTTCATCAACATAAATCTCTACACTTTGATCAGGAACTAAAAGTTTTTTATCTAAAGATAATTTCAATGGTATTTCATATGGAGCTATATCTTGTCTAGGCTCAGTAAATTCAAAAGAATTTGATGAGAAAGCTATTTTAGATGGTACATCATTATCTATTATGTATAAAGATATTAATTGTGGCTTTTCTGGATCTGCCATTACACCGAGAATTGGAACAATTTTAAGTGTTAATCTCTCTACTGGTTCTACATAAAAATCATCTGGTATTTGTACTGTAACAGTTTGCGTTATACTAGCATTTGGTCCATTCCATTCAATTGTATTTAAATTTAGTAATACATCTTGTGGTAAATTTACCGTGGTATATTCATTATCATTTTCATCTAATCCATAAACTATTTGTAACTTTACTTGCTCATAACCTTTTGGTGGTTTGGATAAAGACAACTCTAAGTTAATAGTTTTATTTTCAATGGTTCTTTCAAATGGACCTCCCTCATTTATTGTCACTTGATTTTCATTAAAAAAAACAAATGCAGGACCAGTTGGCTCTACTTCTCTTCTAATCCAATGTCTATCATAAAAGAAAGGATAGTTATTGTTTATCTCTATTATATTTCCATCATCTAAAATTTCTGCAGTTTCAGACCCATATTCTAAAACGTTACTATCTTCATCAAAAAATAAAAAAGGAAATTCTTCTATTGTTGATATATTATATTCAACCTCTAATACACTTGCATATATTGACTTGTTTGTTTTTGTTAATAGATTTAAGTCTATTTCAAATGGGAAAAAATAATTTCCCTTTTTTTTACCATATAGGTTTTTACTTAAATCTCCATTCCTAGCATCTAAAGGTCTTGAAACTGTTGTCCAAGTTAATCCTGATACATTAGATGATTTATCATAAATCCAAAATGGAAAATTTGATATTTTATTTCCAGTATTTGTAGAAGAATCTCCAATTCTAAATTCAATTCTAACATTATTACAATCTGCCCATTTAGATTCAATTAATCCGTATAAACAAAATTTTGATGATGCATTTCTTTCCTGTTCAAACTTTAGTGAAAAATCAAAAACATTATCTGCTTTATCTGGTCTTAAAATATTTGATTCCCCAGATAATTCAGAATTTACGTACAAAGAAATATTCTTTGCATTTATGTAATCTTCTGTTGGTATAAGTTGTTTTTCACTCATTGTTTAAAATGCTTTTGCATAATCAAATAAAATTTTATCGCTTCCAATTTCAAAATAAGCCTCACAATAATATCCTATGTTATCAGCTCCTTTAAGATTATTTAAATATAAAGTTCTAGGTTGAAATACAGCCATTGGAAGTTGTTGAGACATTTTATTTTTAAAATCATTATACCATCCAGCCCCCTGATATGGAACGTTTACTGTAAAATCTGCTTTTGCTGATTCTGCAGTTTCGTCTCCAACATATGGTAATAATCTTTTTCCCATTCTATTATTAAAATAAGCATTCATATAACTAAAACTGTTAATACAAAATGTATATCCATTTATATATACTCCTAAATTTTGATTTTGCCTATAATCAGAGTTCCATTTGTATTGATCTGAAGAGAAAAAATTTCTCATTACAGTTGTTATTTCTTGTCTTATCTCTTTTGGCAAAACTACAACAACTAAAAATGCTGTAACTGGAAATGCCCATACTAATAGTCCGGCAATTGCTAAATTGAATATTCCTCCAATATTTAAACTAAATCCAGCTGGTGTATTATAATCTTGTACAGCTTTACATTTTGAGTTTCCTAATCCAACTTGTCTAGGAATCATAGAAGTTAAATGATATGTTTTTTCATCACCTTCTACTCCTACTTGATATTTATATATTGGTTGAATCATAGTTCCATTAACAGTATAACCCCTAGGTGTTGTTATTGATTCTATATAAAATAAGTAAGATGCTCCGTTATAACAGTTGTCTTTTGGGCTATATTTGTCATTTGCTGGCAAAAGAATATCAGCACTATTAAATAATCTAAATTCTTTACCATTGTTCCAGTTGCCCGGAATAAGTTCTTGTCCATTTACACTAACTTTAGTTGTTCCTATGTTTACTATTCGAACTTTAAAAGCTTGACCAGCTTTATCAATATTACAGAACACCACATTACATTCTTGTAAATGGTCGTTACTAGGATCTCCGTTTGGATCTCCGTCTTTTAACCAAATAAAAGAATCTGCAGTATCTCCATATCCGCTGTTTGTACATCTTGAACCTCCATAAATTCCTTGAGCTGTATAACATATTTTTTTAGCCCTCTCTTTATCTCCGTAATCAGCTTTGGGCTTCGATTGATCAACTAATATATTTTGAAAATCGAATTTTGCAAATTTTTCTGTAAAAGGAGGTTTTTTAGGATTTAAATAGTAAGGCTTTTCTACTCTATATATATTTAATCTTCCAAATTTTGAGAAAAAGTTAGCTCTGTTTCCAACTTGTAATGTTACTTCATCTAAGTAATTATATATAGAGGGATAGTAGGAATTATAATCATTTGGACTTTGCCAAATAGAATTATAATTATGATCCGCAAAAGGATAATAATCATTCTCTAATAAATGATCACCCCAAGGTTCATTTTTTATTCTTGGAAATCCTCTTGGTTTTAACCAGTATGCGTAACCAGCTTCTAATCTTTGCCATCTTTCTCCAACGATCTCTGGTTTTCCACTTGGTGTGTTAGGATATTTATTTGTGTCAAGTTGAGTTAATCCTTCAGCATATCCATTTGACCATTGTTCTGTCCAATGATCAACTGCTTCATATCTCCACACTTCATTTTTTGTAACTTCTCGAGAAAAGTTATTTCCTCCATAAACTTCTGAATAAATTTGCAATCCAAAACCGTTTGCATTAGTTGCCCAAGCATCTGGCCCTCCAGCTAAATCACCATCTAAAAATCTTGGTTGTAAATAGTGATCACCACTTGATATTGTTATCGTATTTGTTTGACCATTTCTATTAACTATGTCAACTGATTGTTTTGGTGATCCATCTTGATTCCAACTTTTTAAAGGGTTTGGAACAGATGGTCTTTTTGTTATTTTGTAAGGTTCAGGATAGCTTAATGACCATGGTTTTTCATAAGGAAAAATACCTACTCCAGCACCGGGCAAAGGACTGTCTTTTGTTGGATCATCAGCCCAACCATTATATCTATTTAAATCATAATGGTTTGCTTTAAAATATTTTGAAGTTCCTTCTGTATCTGTTGGCCATTCTTCAGCATATCCAGTTGCTTGAAAAGAAATTGATTGGTCTGGAAAACTAGTTTTTATTTGATAGGCACCTAACCACACACCTTTGTTTCCATTAGTATCTGTACCATTAAAATCATATAGATTAGATGGCAATTTAAAAGCATTATAATTTGTTGTATTGAATTCTACTTTATTACCTCTCGTTTTAAATTCTTCGTTCCATGCACAATTCAAATCTAAGTTTCTATCATAAATGTCAATTATTTTTACAATCTCTATTTTCGGAGGAGCATCAATAATAAAAGGTTGTGTCATGTCCCTTATTAATACTGTAAAAGCATTTCTGATACCTAATCCCGCTAATTCTTCTAAAACTTTTGGAGCTTGATTTGTATTTTGATTACTTAGATTGTTTGGGTTGCCTACCCTAGAAGATATAGGGTATGTGAAATAAGTAATCCATTTTCTTAAATCAAGAGCAATTGATAAATCAATTTGTGTATATCCTGTTTGAAAATCTCCCCAAGATGGTACAATATTTACAGGAAATTGATTAAAATATAAATGTGGTACAGTAGAAATGTTGGGTTCATCATTAGTAGGATATGGAAAAAAGTTTAGAGCTACTTCTTCCGGTTCTAATCCTTGTTTTAAAAGATCAACTTCAACCATTAATGTTTGTGAACCTGTTGGTATGTTTTGAAGAACAAACTCACCAAATTCATTTGTTACAGTACTGTATTTGTATTTTTTTGGTATTTTATCGTTTTGTATATCTCTTGGCGAAAAATTATAATCTGTTAAGTATGATTGAAAACTTGCATAACTTTTTATGTTTGCAACTCCATTTGTAGTTGGTAAGTTTTCATATAAATTTAATTGAACTCTATTTCCTTCTTCATCTACAGAGCCTATTGAGGGAAGTTCTTCGCTAGGATTAAATAAAGCTACTACTGCATTTCTTATTGGTATTCTTAATTTATTCCCATTTTCATCAGTTAAAACCTGTAAAGCCTCTAATTTTCCAAATAAAACACCAGTGTTATTACTAAAAGTAGGGGAATCATTTACTGGAACATTATAAATATTTAATGTGTCTAAAACTCCTGTACTTTTATTTATTTTAATGTTTAAAAAATAATCATTAAAAGGAGACTCTTCAAAAAAAACAAAAGAAAAAACATTATTATTATTTTGATTTGAATTGTTAGAAGTATTATTTTGATAATTTATTCTTCCTAAATAATCTTCCGATATATATGATCTTTCGTTATTATCTATTACTTTATTTACGACATTTTGTACCACACTTCCAGTATAAACTACATAACCACTACTTATTGCAGAGAGTGGTATATTATAATTTATTGGGTTTAATCCATATTTAGTTTCCAAACTAGATTGAACTAATTTTATAGGCTGATTACTACTATCTGCTATAACATAATAAACAAGATCATCATCAGAAGTCTGTCCACTGAACGTAGTAAAATATTTTATCGTCGTTCTTGTAGATTCTCCTTGAATTTTAATTTCTTCTTGTTTCATAATGTTTGAATTTCTCTAATATAATATAATATGATTAAAAATAATTAATTAATAGTCTTGTGGATATAATTTGTCGACTATTTTAAATGACAATTTTTCAGCAATAATTCTTCTTGTTCCTAACTCATTAATTCTAAAAGTTATTTGATAATTTTGATTAGACAATAACCATGAAGTATCCAAATCCAAGAAGCATTTAGCACAGCCATCAATTATCGCTGAATTACATGCTGTCCAAGGAATGAGTTCAACAACATTATTCATGGATAATCTATATTCAAGTCCATAATCTGTTTTTGGACTTTTCAAAGTATAATTAACTCTAGTATCAGCATAAATTCTAATTAATTCATCAGTTTGTAATGTATCATTGTTGTTTAAACCGTAAGTTGTAACTACATAATCATTAATACTTCTTGAATTATTTGTATAATAATTTTGATTTATGTCAAAAAACTGAACAAAATCCGTTTGATCATATCCCGGTTGAAAAGTTACTCCTTGCCAAACGTCTTTATATCTTTGTCCCGGAGTTGCTCCACTCATCCAAACATCTACATAGTATACACCTTTTGAAAGTTGTTGTGGTACAAGTCCTGTAAAAACGTTTGTATTACTCATAGTTTTTATACTTACGGTACTAGAAGAATAAAAATTTGTTGCTTGATTTCCAGAAAAAGTATATAAAAATAATCTACAAGGTCTATTGTTTGTTACTGTATTTCTATCATCCTTTATTGTTTGATTATATTTAACTTCTAAATATGGTTTGAATGATGAATTTGTTTTTTGTGTCAAAAAAGATGAAATATAACGTGTATTTCCACTTTCTAATTCATAATCTCTAGAGTATGCTATTGCAATACCATAATTATTAGAACCTCCTGATAACCAATTATTTACAATATTTGTAACATCCATTTCTATATCTTCACTTCCTAATTGAAAATGTTGAGTTGAATAAAAAGGAGTTGATGCTGTTGGATTTGTAAAAATTCCGGGTTGTGTCCAAGCATCATTAGATTTTGCATAATTCCAATTTGAATAACCTGTCAATCTTAAATTTCCTGTAGATTTTAACAAATAACTTATTTCAAATAGATCATATCCTCTACCTTCATCCCAATCCTTATCAATAGGAAAAGCTATTAAATCAAATGAAGAGGAAATTGCTTTATTCAATGTAGCATTTTGATATTCTGGTATTAAAATTTTATCAGATGGAACTGCATTTTTTAATATTATTTTATAAGATTCTACTGTGCCAGAATTTATTGTAAAATCATTGAATTTTGATATTAAATTAGACAAATCAAAATATAGTAATAATCTACTTATATTATTTTCTCTATATACACCATTTTCTGTAAATCCTCCTCCGTAAAAAATATCGGAAATTGGATTTTGAGAAGAATTTATATATTCAAAAGCTGAGCCACTGGCAATGGTATTTGATTTACTTGGATAAACACGATAAATTGACATTTTTGCATATTTTTTTATAAATAGAACAATAAAAAAATCAATAATTTTTTAGTACTCTATTTATTAGATATTATGGCAAAAACAATAAATATTAGATTTCCAATAAAGGAAACGTATGATGGTGGTGTTTTTCAGGGTACAATAACTTCTGAAGCAGCCTATCAATCGGATTTAATTGCATTACTTACAATGAAAAGAGGTCATAGAGTTATGAGATCTAAATTATATTCCCCGATTTATGATTATCTATTTGAACCTCTTGATGATATTGCTGAACAAGAATTAAGAAGGGATATTGATGGAAAAGTAAGAGAATATATTCCTCAAATTGAAATAAAAAAAATAAAATTTACTCCAGATTATGATAATAATTCTCTTGGAATTAAAATTATTTACATTATTAAAGAATTTTTTAGTATTGAGAAATCATTAGAATTAACTTTCCCTACAGAAATACAATAATTAAATGGCAAATATAAAACCAAAAATAAATTATTTAAATAAAGATTTTGAAAGTATCAGAAAAGAGATAGTTGATATTTTAAAAGTTTACTATCCAGATCAATTTCAAGATTTCAATGTAACCAGTATTGGTATGTCTTTAGTGGATCTTCTAGCATATGTTGGAGATATACTATCATATAATACTGACAAAAGATTTAATGAATTATTTTTAGATGGAGTTACAGAAAGAAATGCTGTTTTTAGATTAGCTAAAACATTTGGATACAAACCTGTTGGTAATAGACCAGCAATTAGCATAGTTGATATTACGATAAGTGTACCACCTACAGCAACTGGACCAAATCAAGCCTATTTGCCTATTTTTAGATCAGGACTTCAAGCCAAAGGAAACGGTCAAATTTTTGAAACAATGGATGAAATTGATTTTAGTAGCGATTTCTCTTCAACAGGATCTGCTAATAGAATTGTATCTCCAGTGTTCAATGCTAATCAAGATATTTTAAGATATGATATAACTAAAAGAGAAATAGTAAAAGCGGGAACAACTGTAATATATAAAAAAGACATAAGTGCAGACGAGGCTGCAACGCCATTTTTTGAAATTGTATTGCCAGAAACAAATGTTTTAGAAGTGTTATCTGTAATAAATAAAGCTGGACAAGGATATTTGTCAAATCCTACTTATCAAGAATTAAATGATCCAAACTTAAAATATTATGAAGTTGATTATTTGGCACAAAGTCAAGTTTTTGTAGAAGATTTAAATGTTGCACCATTAAACGGAGTTTATGCTGGAAAATGGCTGGATGTGCCCCAAAGATTCTCAAAGGAATATATGTCTGATGGAAGATATAAATTAACTTTTGGAGGAGGTGTAAATAACTATGTTGCATATGAGAATTATTTGAGCAATATAAATATTTATGACAATGGTTTAATTGATGTTTCAGATGTTCTAAATAATGATTCTTTAGGAACAAAACTTTTACCAAACTCAACTTTATATATTCAATATAGAATAGGAGGGGGATCAATATCAAATGTTGGTGCAGGTGCATTAACAAATGTTGGTAATGTATCAGCAAATTTTACTGGAACAGATCCTAATATAATTCAAAATATACTTTCTACAATACAAATAGCAAATCCTTTGCCCGGATATGGCGGAACTGAACCTCAAAGTGTTGAAGAGATAAAATTTTACATAGCTTCAAATTATGCATCTCAAGATAGATGTGTAACACTTTCTGATTACATTGCTAGAGTAAATCAAATACCGGGAAAATATGGATCACCTTTTAGAACTTGGGGAAAAGTTGAAGACAATAAAGTAAAACTTTATATTTTAACAAAAGATGCCAATGGGAAACTTAATAATGTATCGAATACATATATAAGAAATAACATTGCAAATTACTTGAGACCTTATAGAATGTTAAATGATTTCGTAGAGATAAATGATGGTCAAATAATAAATTTACAAGTTGAAGCGGATTTATATATTGATAAGCAATTTAACTCAAATGAAATAAAATTAAGTGCAATTAATGCAATAAAAGATTTTATGGATATTAGTAAGTGGACATTTAATCAAAATATATATGTATCTCAGATGGTTGATGCTCTAAGAGAAATTCCCGGAGTTATAAACGTTGTAGATATAAGATGTTATAATATGGAGGGTGGAAATTATTCAAATAGTAAATCAGTACAAGCAGTTGGTAACAGAGAGTCTATAATAGGAACTACTATTTATAGAACACCAATAGAATATGTTGATAATACTATATTCGGAACCTCAATATCTATGTTTGAGATTAAGTTCCCAGATAATGATATAAGAATTAGAGTGGCTTAATTTAATCTTATATTATTAGATAAAATTTTAGCAGATAAAGCTATTTTGTTTCTATATCTTTCTAAGTTGAAAGCGAAATTATTTGGTAATGCTGGAGATTGAGGTGGGTGTACATGTGAAAACATATAATTAATAATATCATAAAGAACATTTACTAATTCATCTCCAAAAACAGCTGGATGTAAAGTTTTTGCTTCTTCTCCAAAATCATTTAATCTTGGATTATATTTTAGTTCATTAGATGCTTCTGATATTTTTCTAAATTTACCTTCTGGTGAAATTAAATTTATATTTGTCGCTCTAATATTTTGTTGTGAAAAAGGTTCAAATGCTGAATTTAATTGAGAATCTGCAACTCGAACTCCTGTTGTTGAAATAGGTTTGTCAACTATTCTTAGTTCAATTTGACATGGAAAATCAGTATTTTCTTTAAAATCAATTAAGTTTTGGAATATACCTGTTCTTATTTTTAAATAATTATTTCCTAAAACAACATCTGAATTTTGTCTTCCTTGAAATGCTATTTCATCTTGTTTTGCAAATAATGTTCCAGCATCATTATCGTTGTTTGTAGATGGACTTCCACCTATTTGTTTTCCTAATAATGAGGCTTTATTATATATCGCTTGTGCAGATTGAAAAGTTTGATTTTCTAATTTAGTTTGTTGTGTAATTATTGGTCCTATGTAATATCGTGCAGAAGTTGGATCTGATGGATTCTCTAAAAAAACTAATACACATTCACCAACTTTTGGTCTTACATGCATAAATTCAGGAATCATAGGAACACAAAGTGGCATTTGATCTAATGTAGAATCTTTGTCTCTTCCCGAATAAATTTTACCTTCTGAATTTATATTTACTATTTCAGCTTTTATTCTATTATATCCCGCATTATCTGAAACCTCTCTAACTATTGCTGGATATATTAATCTTTGACTAGGATTTCCTTGAAGTCTGTGAAAAGCTTGTCCATTCGTAGTTAAAATAGATTCTGAAAGATTTGTAAATATATTTTTTCCCATTTTTAATTTTTCTTTATTTTATCTACGATTTCATAATATTTTATTTCTAAAGAATCTATTATTTGTAATAATTTTTCAACTTCAAATTTATATTTTTCTATATCCTCAGCAATAATTTGTAAATCAACTAATAATTCTGATTTTGATTTTTCTTGACTATTTTCCATTTTTATTTTTTTATACTCCTACACCAGTACCAATCCAAGGAGTTAAGTTTGAACCTTGTGTAACTATTGGACCACCTGCATTTGCACCAAATGAAGTAACTTGCTGTCCAATATCAACCATCAAATCAACTCTCATATCATCTTGTATTGCTCCTATCATTTCCTCACACATTATGTTGGTGAGTATTTCTAAAGAATTTGGAGCACCATCTTGTAATGGACCATTTGGAATTCCTGCTTCTGGAAACCTTGATGTTATAGTTGAAGCAACAACAGTTGGATCCATTCCGGGTCTTAATTTTGCTAAGAACAAAGCAGATATATTAATTTTTGGTATTTTTAATCTTGAACTAGTTATTAATGCTATAATAACATCAGATAGCTCATCTGAAACTTGTAATTTTTCATCAATTGGTATAATTCCCATTTCTTTATTTTTTTATTTTGTTTTTTATGCAACATAATCATAAACAGCTTTAACTGCTTTAAGTGCTATTGCTGCTTCTGCTTTTTTCTCTATTTCCTGAGCTTGTTCTTGTATTAACTTTGCTCTTTCTTGGAATCTCTTAAATTTTCTTTTAAGTTGATTTGCCTTCCTTTTTGCTAAGGCTTTTGTTATTAATTTGGTTATTTTTGGAAGTAATTTTTTAAGTATAAGAGCTAATACTAAAGAGTATATTCCATTCATAATGATTTTATAGAAAGTAGAATTTTTATCAAATAAACTTCTATCCTTTCCTAAATCATTTTTAACACTTGTAAGAAGACCTAAGGTGTTTTCTACTGTTAAAAGTGGTATGTTTACTGCAAATGGATCTTGTGGTGTTTTTTGATAACTTGCCATAATAGCAGTTCCATTTGCTATTGGACTTTGAGTAGTTATTGAACCTACTCCTGTATTATAATCTATACTTCCACTTATTCCTCCCGGTCCAGATAAGCTTCCACTTCCATTATCCGTAATTGTTATATTGTTGAATGAAATCTGAATTGTACTTGGAACAATAGTTGTTAACATACTAGCTGTTATTACTGTATAAGTTGATCCTCCTCCAGTTCCTATTTGCTCGTTGACTGGTATGTTTGCTGGTGGTGTTACATTTGATCCAGTTGCTCCAGCTGCTTGTTCTTGTATTTCCTTATTTATTTTATCAAGTATTTTTTGTAGAATTGGATATAATACTAATGGTAATAAATTAATTAATTTATCTAATAAAATTCTAATCCAACTTTTTTTAACAGCACTAGCATTTTCTTCACCATTTATTCTTTGTGTTTCATTTTCTATGTGACCATTTAATTCGACTAATACACCAGCTGGATTTTGATAAGTGTAAGGTCCTCCACCAACCGTTTGACCTTGTAAATAAACTTTTATATTATTATCAATAGTTGCATCTGCACTTTGTAATATGGATTCCGGTAAATTGATTTTTACATCTTGACATGATACTGTAAAAGTTACAATTCCTTTTTCAAGTTGCTCTCTTAATTTTACTATATTATATTCTACATCACCATATGTATTACTTACTGTATTTACTGTAGTAAACATTACATCTGAAAGTGCAGCATTGTCTAAATATTGTTCAGGAGTTAAATCAACATAATTTTGAGTTAAATAAGGATTATTTCCATAATTATTTTGTGGTAATTTTAATGGTTTTATCCTATCTTTTGGCCCATATATAAGAATTATTATTTTTTTTACTATGAGAGCTTTTAAAAGTTCCATAGCAACATTAAGTTCTTGTTTAACATTTTGATCTAGCCAATCTTTGTTACTCATCCCTTGTTTTATAGTGATGGGTTTCGCATCTAAAGCACCTGCTAATCCTTTTATAATTGCATTAACTAATTTATCTGATCCTTTATCAAAAAGATCATTTATAAAAGTCATTATTAAATTATCTATATAGCCAGCACCTAATGTTGCATCTGCAATTTTTGTTAAAAAATCTAATAATGAAATTTGTTCAGATTTAGGTCTGTCAAAAAATTTTTTAAATGGAATGGTAAGTAAATTGTTCATAGATGACAATTTACTTAAAGCTTCACTTTGAGCTCCTGTTAATGGTTGTTGTATTGGAACATTAAATGCCATTATTTTTCACTATTTTCAGTATTGTTGTCACTGGATTCTAAATATTTAAGAATTTGTGATTTTACCTGATCATCATTTAAAACTGGTTTTGAGCCATTTTCATCCTTATAAACTATATTGCTTATCATTTTAGTTAAATTCATAAGTGCATCAGTTCTATCTGATGCTGTTCTTAAAAAATCAACCAAATATTTACCTTGTAAAATAAATTGTTCGTTATTTTCTATTGTTTCATCTTGTCTTCTAAATCTTTCAAGAGCAAGATTTCTCTCTTCATTGATATTATCTTTTAGATTATTCAAAAGAGATTTTATTCCATCTTCAGAAACTTCGATTTTTCCCATGGCTATTTTTAATTATAAATATATTGCAGGAAAAAATTATTTATTTTTATTTAAGAAATTAGTCTTAAATAACTTATAGAAATTTTTAAATCTACTCAAAGAATATGTTATTTCTTTGGTTTCTAACCCTGTTCTTTCTTTTAGTAGATAATAAATTGTATTTTTATTGTATAATTTTAATAATTCATGGTTTTTAAAAACCCAAACTATTGCTTCTCCAACCCTCCTGTCATTTGGAAGCATTTTTGGTTTTTGTATTTCATCCTCTAATTTACTTATGATATTTTCAAAAATCTTTAAATTAAAGTCTTCTTTCTCTATTTCTTCGTAATCAATAATATTTTCTGGTCTACCAGATGCTTCTTCTATAGATTCATCAATATCCACATTTGATTTTATATGTTTATACTGAATTCTCTTTTCTCCCATTAAATAGTGTTTAGCTATAGTTCCTAAATAAGAAAATGCCTGAGTACCATTTTTAGGATTAAATTTATCTATTTTAGTAATTAAAAAAGACATACAATCAACTTGCAATTCTCTTACTTCTACATCGGATCTGAAAAGCTTGTATGTAAAAATTATATTCTCTATTAACTTGGTCATTGGTTTATAGAGATGTTTGCTATATATTTTATTTTTCTCTTCTATATCTTCGGTATTGATATAATCTACTATAGCTTTTTCTTGCTCTGGAAACCAATATCTTTTAGAACCTTCATATTTTTTATCCAACTCATTCATCGCCAATAAATCCTTGTAATACTCTCTAAGGACTGATATATCAGGGGATCCATCATCAGATTTTAAAATATCTGAAAATGCACTCTTAAATAGAGTTTCATGAAGATAAACATATTCTTCTCCTACAGTATCGAATTTTAATTCATCAAGTTTTAATAATTTTTTATTTTTTTCCATAAAAATTAAAATATAAAAAGGGGTTAAAAAACCCCTTTTTTTTAGGCGGGTTGATAGATTTTATTTCTATCGTTATCAAAAAAATACTCTTTTTTGACTAAATCTGTCCAGAACTTATATTCCTCTATTGTCATTCCTCCGTTTTCTGGGCTTTTCTGAACTAGATCCATTGGTAGCTTTGAACTGAAATAATCATACTTTTCAATATTTCTATTTATTTTAGCATCATAACCAAGTCTAGGAACAGTATAAAATTTTAGATCATTGTATATCATTCTTAGTAAGAATTCATAAGAATAATTGATCTTCATACTTTCTTTCATAGGTTTATAAAAACCATCTTTTTCTTCAGAGTAATTTAATATTGATTTTGTTTTAATTGCACATCCAGAAATGTTTATGCAATTAAATCTTAACATCAAATTCAAATCAAAAATACCAGCAACTTCAGCAAAACCATCTACCCAGCAAGCTTCGTTCATAAATCCTGCAAATCCCATAGGTCCAGTTTGTTTTCCAAGTGGTATTAAAACGTCGTTTTCATTTTTTTCAGTTGAATAAACATTAAAATATTTTAACCAAAACTTTGTGAAAAAATCATCATGTTCAACCATAGAGAACCACTCATAATTATTTAAATTAGCATAATTTGTAGCTTCATTAAATATTTTGGCATAGTTATCTGAAGAAGTTTCTTCAATTATAAAATTTATTTTATTCTTACCAGAGAAATTTTTTGTTTCCTGATTTTCTCCCGGTTTTCCAACAGTTCTTTCTATTGTTGGATTATCTAAAATAGATTTTAATTGATCAATAGATTCATGATTCAAATTATTGGCTAAAATTAATAAGTCAACAATTTCATCTTGTTCGGCTAAAGAATATAAACATTCGTTGAGATGTAAATTCTCAATTTTGTTTATTGGTAATACAAACAATATTTTATTATTGTTTGAGCTTTTGTAGTTCTTGAATTCTTTCATTTTTATATTCGTTAATGTTTTTAATTAATGATTTTTCTTCGTTTTCTTTAGTGTATTTATCTAAAGTAATATCGTACTGTTTTTGTACATCCTCACTATCAAGTTGACCTGTAAGAAGTTTTTCTACAGCAATTCCTAATAATTCGGCTAATTGAAAAATATCTCCATTTGCAGCCCAGAAACCATTATCGGCATTCATATATTCTTTACCACCAAGAGGAGTCCATCCAACAACGTGAGTTCCACATGACATAGCTTCAAGTGGCATAGTTCCAAATCCAGCTATTTCATCTGTGTATAAGCAAATAGATGAAGTTCCTAATCTCTCAGCAAATTCTTCTTTTGACAATCCTTTTAATTCATCAAATCTAACCCATCTAAATTGTGGATAGAATGAATAGAAAGTTTTAATTACATTATATGTTTTAATTACAGCATCTTGGCTTCTTCCCGGCATAAAAGCTATTTTTGGGAACTTTTCTGTAATAGAATATTTTTTGAATAAATTTCTATCAATAGATTGTGTGCAATTTTTTATATTCAAACCGGGCATTATTGCTTTTATGTATTCAGAAATTCCATTTGATATACTCATTACATCTTGAACACCAAATTGCTGCCATTTTTGACCTATTTGCATTGCATTTAAAATGTAATACCAGCTCTGAGCTAAAACAATTTTCTTGCAAGCTATTTGAGAAAATTTTTCCATAACATTTGGAAAACCTTCTGGAATAACTACAAAATCTTCAGGATTAACTACAAGCTGATTTGCTTTTTGTGATGTTCCATCATTGAATTTTATTTCTCCTTCACCAAGTATAACTAGATCAACATTTTCAGCTTCTTTTCCAAGCCAAGAAGTGTTAAATTTTTCAAAAATATTTACTTGTTTTTTTTGCTTTTGAGATTCTTCATATGAAGCTTTGTTGTCAATTCTAGGTTCATAAATTATGGAACTATTAAAGCCATTTTCTTTTAAAATATTTACCTGTCTAAAAATAACAGAAACTCCGCCAGAAGCTATGTTCATTGGTGGACAATAGTAATAAATTTTAAAATTGTTTGAACCTACTTTTTCAATTACCTCATCTAAAATTTTATTATGATCAGGAGTTTCTTTTTTAATTTCTTTTTCAATTGTTTCTTGTGACATTTTGAATTCTTTTTATTTAATTTATTTAAAAATATTTTTTTTATTTGATAAAGTAAATTATAATTTTTTTTCTTTAATTAAATTTTCAATAAAAAAATCATCTATTTCATTTAATGAGTCAAACTCATAGTCTGCTTGGTCGTAAGCATTGTAATCAGATTTTATTTTTACTGTTAATTTATTATTTGGTTTTGACTCTATAAAATTTGGATTATCAGTTATTACCATATCACAATAATCCCAAATTCTATTTATATCATTATCAAAAATAATTTTCTTTATTCTACATGCTGATTTTGCTAGGAAATGATACGTAGCTTGTATTGCCTGTTCTTGTTCTTGTGAAAAAAGCAAAACTTCATATTGCATATTATTTTGTCCTATCTTTTGTAATTTATTTGCTTTATCCATGGCTTTTGGTATTGGAGGAGCAGATCCATAAATTTCAAAAACATAATCTTGATCTAAAAATTCTAAAAATTCTTTTTTTGAATCAAATTGATAATGATTTAATAAATCAAAAGTATCAATTGGATATTTTATTTTTTCATTTATAAGATTTTGGATTCTTGAATTTTCGCCTTCATCTTCTTCTTCTGGTATGTATCGAAAATATTCATCCATTTTTACAATAGATTCATTTTTAATGTATTTCTTCCTATACATTTTGTCAAATTGAGTCAATTTATCTCTTAAGACTCCATCAATGCTTATTCCTATAATTTTCATGATATTAAATTTAAATTGAAAAAAAATAAAGTAAACAAAAAAGTCTCTCATATATTAGAGAGACTTTTAATTATTCTATA
>JACCDG010345577.1_pt1 | contig 17151 bp, 19 predicted proteins | sample 7442471 | NCBI WGS metagenome assembly JACCDG01 (sample SAMN15323444, study PRJNA562643) | freshwater metagenome | isolation source: river surface water | place: USA:Blue River Watershed | collected 2017-08-17 | reverse complement strand
GCGGCGACCATTACCGGCAAAAGGGTCACTAATGAAGAGATGGGCCGTCGCATGGCTGGCAGACTGCATCGGGCTGGCGTGACCACTAATTTTCTCAAGCGCAGAAGCCAAGCCTTCTGGATAACGGGTTAACAAAGCTCCAGTTGCGTCGGCTAAGTATTCACGACGGCGTGAGACAGCCATTTGCATGAGTTGTGCCGCAATCGGTGCCAAAATGATACCGACAATCGCCACAACGAGGAAAATTGGTGACTTTGCACGATCATCGCCGCCGAGCATCATGGCGCGCATGAAGAAGTCAGCGAGCATTGCCACAAAACCCGCGAGTACCACAGCGACCGTCATCACGAGCATGTCGCGGTTCCCCACGTGCGCGAGCTCGTGTGCCATTACCCCTTCGAGCTCATTGCGATTAAGAATCTGCATGAGGCCAGTGGTTGCGGCTACGACCGCATGCTCAGGATTGCGTCCCGTTGCAAAGGCATTCGGTGAAGGATCATAGACGACGTATACTTTCGGCATTGGCAGTCCAGCCGTAATAGAAAGATTTTCAACTATATTGATGAGTGCACGATGTTGCGCTGGATCCGCTGGGACAGCATGCGTCATGCTAAGGACGAGCTTGTCAGAGAACCAGTAACTCCCCACATTCATAACAAGCGCAAAGACAATTGCGATGTAGAGGATTGAGGAGTCGCCCAGATACCACGAAACGGCGTAGCCAATAGCGATCACAATCGCTAGAAACATCGCCATTAAAAACCACGTCTTTCGAATATTACTTCCTTGATGGGTATATAACGTTGCCATAATGATGAGTAGATAGTACCAGAACTTCACTCCTAAAGAAATATGGGTTGAAACTAGTTTCTCCCTAAACCATCACCATAGCGGCGCGGGCGATGTCCTTTGCTATACGCATTATCTGCATATACTCCCGCCTCATACACTTCGGACCCCTGTACTGATCCAGCAGACATGACGTTTTTTGGTCGTGTCTTTGCATAGAAATCAGCGAGTGGGCCGATCGCCGGAAGATACACCTCGTCAACAGTAATCGTTGTTTCTCCCCGCTGATAGACCCCCTTCACGGCACGAATTACCTTTTGAACGACTGCCTTATCTTCATCGGTAGCCTCGCCGTTCGCCTGTTTTTGGAGAATTGCGACAAAGCCTTCGATTGCCTTACGCTCTTCCGCAGTGTTACCAGCACTATATGGTAAAAACTTCCACTTCATTCTGTCATACACTTCTCTCAGAATGGGAACGTTCGTGTTGTATTTGTTATTGACAAAGTAGTCTTGGTACACCGCTAAAAGGGCAGTATTGTACGATTTGCCACTCTGCAGCAATACATCGAGTCTCCGTAGTGCCTCTTGGAGTACCGACGTCTTAAAAAGATTATATATCTCTTTTTTCAACTCGCGCTTACGAGCAATTGGTGTGGCAGAATCTTCATAGATATCGAGTAATTTGTATGCTTTTGAATCACACTCTTCTCCATACGCAAGATTACGCTCAATACTCTCTAAATCATCGGCACCTAATTCAAAGCCGCCAGAAAATCGTCCATGCACGTCATCAATGAAGTCTTGATCAGGATGAAACGCAGGCTCAATAACTTCAGCAGCCTCTCGCTTGTAGTGATGCGCCACACCAAGCAGACGCACAACTGATTCAAAATCAAGACCCTCACTTTCACACAAGCGTTCTAGCTCATCAGGCTCCATGCCTTTTAGCTCATCAATTTTATAGCCAGATGGCAGAAACTGGGAACGTTCAGTGCGAGGTTTATTATTGTATCCTTCCATAAACTTAGGTAATTCCCTGTGGGGTTTCGTTACTTGTATATCCCTTATCCTCCGACCACTGCAAGAAATGGCGAAGTTTATAAAGACCTTTCTTGGTAGTATTTTCTTCAATTGCTACCTTGATTTCGGCCGGTGTTATTTCAAGGACAGCAGTGAGCGCATCAAGCGCTACCATGAGATCTGCATATTCTTCAAGAAACGCTTCACGGGTACGCACATGCGCAAGAACACGCGCTTCTTCCACTACTTTTTTCAGAAGCTCTTGCTCAAACTCAGCATCGTCGGTAATGGTACGCACCTCAAGCGCTTCGCCCTTTCCCTCTATTTTATCCTTGATACGATCACGAACGAGCTTGTTATAATAAACTTTCTTCATAGAGCAAAAACTTAAACTGCAGACGTAACTCCCGGTCCGGTTGGTACCACCACCTCCTTCCGTACCATCATCTTCTCGATGAGTTCACGATTGAATGAAGCAGGCACGGTGTGCTCGGTAGCGTAGATATAGAGCAACGTCTTCAAGATGCCGCCGAAAATCGACGAAACGAGTGACAGAAAGATGAATGCTGCGATATACACAAAAACCAACAGAAGCGCGAGTGCCGTGAGTCCATACGCCAACGCAAGCACGACAAGGCCGATACCAGAGAGGATAAGCAGCATGAACAACCCCATGAAGATGAGATTATATGAAATGTTACTTACCGCAGTCTCTCCCCAACTTGCCTTAAACACGCGGCCTGATTGTGGAATCGCTGCGAAGGCTGACTGATTACCAATCACCATGGCTGGAACGACAAAGTACGTGAGGATATTCCAGGCCGCACCAAGAACCATGGTTACAATGCGACCAAAAAGTCGCGAACGCTCAGCGATCATATGTAAGACAATACCTACGGTACTGGTGATTAAGGACCAGAGAAACAGCGACGGTGCATGCGAAAGTGCTCGACGGAAGCCTTGTCCTAACGTTGCGTCACCCCCAGTCGCTCGAACGTACACAATGTGAGAAATTATCGCCTGCGAGAATGCCAAAATAAACGCACCAACGACGTACGCACAAAATACGAGCACAAGCCATACTGGTGAATCATCAGGAATTTCAGTAGCGCTCCCGAGTGAAATAAAGAGTGCTGCAGCAATAAGTGCGCCAAAGAAGAATATATTGGCAATCAGTGATAAAACTGGTACCAACAAGAGTTCCTTATCTCGCATCATGAAGCGCCACGTCTCTTTGAAGAGCAGCCACCCGGCTTTGATTCGTCCGATTGGTTTGCCGTTGATAGTAACTGGAGTACTCATATCGTGTTTCGTATCGTTGTTATGTTGAAATAAATTGTCATGGTAGACAAAACGAGCACTCACGTGCTCGTTTTGTCTACGCTCTAGAAAGCGACTTTCACTGATTCTCGCGCTTCACTTCCCTCCTCAAGTTCAAAGAATTGCATTTCCTTGAAACCAAACATGTTACCAATTACATTCCCCGGGAATGACTGTAGGCCGATCGCTAAGTCACGGACGTTGCCGTTGTAGAAGCGACGAGCAGCTTGGATTTTATTCTCCGTGTCAGAAAGTTCTGTCTGGAGCTGCGAGAAGTTCTGACTCGCCTTGAGATCAGGATACGCTTCAGCAACCGCGAGGAGTTTACCGAGTGCACCCCCCAGCGCAGTTTCAGCTCCTGCCATAGCTTGAATTTGTTCCGGAGTAATGTTGGTTGGGTCAACGTGTACCTGTGTTGCGGTTGCTCGTGCCGTAGTGACCGCGTCAAGCGTCTCACGCTCGTGAGCAGCGTACCCCTTCACGGTTTCAACCATATTTGGAATAAGGTCGTACCGACGCTTTAGTTGCACATCGATATCAGCCCACGCTTCCTTAGTGCGCTGCACCAACTTCACGAAGCCGTTGTACGTCACAATAGCGTAGAGCGCTACTGCAACGATTGCTCCAATAATAATCCACGTAGTCATAACAAAATGCCGTTAGAATAATACAAAAATTGTACCACACGTGGTGACTTCTTCAATACAGTCTGTTGACGAAGCTCTATTCAAATAGTAAAGTCAGGCGGGCAAAAAAGCAGGAGCACCACATGCCGGACACCAAGCGCGTTCCCAATGGAAAAACGCTCGCCGTTCTTTCGAATTATCCCAATCTGACCAAGCTCTATCTGGATTTCTGTGCCAAAGAAACAAAGATTGACAGCTGTCGTAACCTCAAGAGCAACCTCGCGAGTAGCATCATTGTGCTCCAGCGCGCGATGCGCACTATGGCAGAAGTTGAAGAACTCGGCCAGAAACAATCCCCTGCAGGTGGCATCACCTTCAGCTTTGGCGGCCAGCTGTGCCGAGGAAAACTCATCAGCGCGGCTGATTACCTCGACACCGCCACTTCGGTCATTGAGCAGATTTTGCCTCAATGTCTCGATACGCTCGAACTCATTGCCCAAACGATGCTTCGGGTGCGAGCTACAGAAAAGGCCCACGAAGAACACCTCGTCAAATAATGTTAGGTGACATGCCGCGAACCCAAAGGTTCGCGGCTTTTTACATACCTTGCAGTTTTGCGTAGGCTGCGTATAGTAGCCGCAGCAACCGTTCATGAGAAGGAGAAACATCGATGGACATTTTGCTCGCCTGCTAGAACAGGCATACCTCCGCAATCTGGCTGCCCTGTACACAAGAGCAGCCAAGAAAGGGCTCACCCAAACGGGCTCGTCGTCATTCGATCCGGCGTACGCAGATACCTGTGACTACGTATCGAAGCTGTCGTACGAGCTCTACGGCCTCACTACACGACACGAGGTACTCGTGGCGGGTTGGCGTGGCCTTGGAGACCCCAGTGGCACACTGTACCTTGGTGGAACGCGCGTGATAGACGGAAAGCGAGAACAGGTGGATGTTGCCACGCACCTCTCGTTTATCGCAACAACGCTCAGTGAGTTCAATGCGCGGCACCTCACACGCTTTGATCTCATCTTCCGAGATTTCGCACACGAGCCAAAAGTTCTGTATCCATACAAAGACACCTTCGGGCGACCACACTAGGTCGCTCTTTTTATACGAAATAGAACTTGACAAAGTATGTAAATTGGTGTATAACCTAGACCAGAAATGCAGGACATGCTTCCTGCTTGACAGAAGGGTGACAGAGATGGAAATCAAATGCGGTGACTTTTTAGTGTGGGCAGAATCGCAGGAGAGCCGTCTTGAAGACAGCTCTCAACACAATGGGTACGTCGGTTTTCACGCGGTCTGTGTTCGCAACATACAGCACGGCCTGATTGAGACTACCTTGGGCGTTACCTACCCAATCGCGTTCTTCAGCGAGGGTGTCCACCGGCGTGTTACTGGCAAGGGCCAATACCGCAATGAGAATTACGCAACCAAGTATATACCGCCCAGAAACGACTTTGCCTTGGCCTTCTTCAAAACACATCTTGGAGATCGCTTCAAGGCAGCTGACTGGGCAAGAGCAATCTCCTTTCTGCCTGAGCAGTGCAAAGCTACATTGCAAGGTCTTGAGAAGGTTGCCTACGAAGATGGTCTAACAAAAGAGGACCGAAATAGGCAAGCATTGATTGAACGCCTCGACCATGAACTCAAGCACTTTAACAAGGTGGACATCGGCAAGGTCAGTAAATTTTCTCTTTCCCCTAATGGCGGTGGTTACACATGGTCAATGTGGCGCCTCTGGGTGAATGCTGAAGACCGATGGATACCGACAAGTTTTGCGTATACGACCGACTCGATAAGTCGTGACGCAAAAGATGATGTCCAGGAACTTATCCGTGAGTTGAAAAGGAAGGGAAAAATTGAGATAGATTGGACCGAGAAAGAAGTCCAAATGAAAAAAACAGAAGGGCTCGCTACCCAGCAAGAGAAAAGCTGGCTGCAAAGACTCTTTTGCTAAGACCAACGATTCAAGCACTCAACGTTCTCCCTGCACACGAGCCAAAAGTTCTGTATCCATACAAAGACACCTTCGGGCGACCACACTAGGTCGCTCTTTTTAGACCCTAGGCAAAGTGCTCAAAATTTGTATACTACGCACGGAACCCTGTCCTTAAGGAGACACACCATGCTCATTGCCCAGGTTGATGCCGTTCGCGAGTTTCGTTCGCTGCTCTCCAGCCTCTACCTTTCAATTGCGGTCGTCGGCTCACCCGGTATTCGAGACGAAGCGGCTAAAGCAACGCTGGTTGCAACGCTCGTTGGTGAGGTGGTTGCACTGTATTGTGAAATTCACCGTGATTATCATGACATCCGACACCCCATCAGCATGTGGCACATCGTCTTGATGCTGAAGCAAGCTGGTAAACTCGATTCCAATGTGGATGAACGACTACTCCTCCTGCTTATCTTGCTCCACGACGTTATCGTGAAGCTGGGGCGCGTAAAGGGTTGGAACGAGCGCATGTCAGCAGAATTAGCTCAGAATCACTTGCGACAGCTCGGTGCCCCCGAAGACTTCATCGACATTGTCCATTACGGCATCACCTGTACCATCAGCCATGTGATTGACCATCATCTCAGAGATGATATGCCAACAGTTTGGTACACCGTAACACTCCTTCTTGACCTCGACCTCTTCGGTCTTGGTCAGGATGCAAAAAGTTTTGCCGTTGATACCGAACGAGTCTGGCAGGAATTTTGTGCAGTGGCGACCCGCGAAGAGTACGACGATGGCCGAATCTTGTGGGCACGCAGCTTTCTTGAGCGGCAGCGAATCTACCACACGGAAGTATTCAAACACCTTGAAGTACAAGCACAGAAGAACCTGCGAGCACTGGCACACTATGTCTAACGCTGAGCGCGGAAACCTCCGGTGTCCGCGCTTTTTCATACCCTACACAAATCGTTTTTTTATAGTATAGTGCTCGCAGTTTGTTAGAGGAGAACATAATGAATACTCCCCACCCGGTCTTCGAATTGCTTACGCTTGAAGGCTTGCCAGGATTGGCCAGTCTATATATGCATGCCGCATCGTCACAAACTATCGATATCAGCTCGGTTACCCTAAACCCGTCATGCCGCACGGCTTGTGATCACGTAATCACTAAAGCAGCAGACTTGTTTGGCATCTACCCACTTCACTTAAGTCTCTACGCATCACTCCGTCGTTTTGGTGACGGCAGTGGCATGTTTGGCTTTGGCGCGAAGCGCTACATTGACGGAGCATAGGTTGATGTGAACATTCCAGAGCACATTGCACTCATCGCAGGAGCAGTCGACGCGTTCAATCGCCAGCACCTTGTCGTGGTTGATAGTATAGCGAACGGCTTTGCATATGCGCTCGCACAAGGACATGCAGCACGAAACAATACGCGGCTCTCGTAGCCGCTTTTTTAATAGTTACCCTATGCCGCAACCGCGCTATAGCGAACCGTTACCATTACCCCATAGTGATCTGAAAGATATGCCTCTTTCCCTTTTGCCGACATCATCGGCTCATTAAATAAAACGCGACTTCTGAAGGCACTGATTCTTTTTGATAGGCCGATATTTGCAAAAATATGATCCAATGAATGCGGTCGCATCAGCGTAAAAAATTTATTCATTGGGTTCTCTGGGTCCCAGGTTATTTTTTCACTGGTTAGATTGGCGTACCCAAGAGAAAGTAAATACTCGTAATTTTGCTCTGCCATTGTCGGGCCAAAGTTAAAATCACCCGCCATCACAACTAGTTGGCCAATCTTATCGAGCGTTTGATGCAAGTGCTCTATCGCTCTATCTCGAAGCGCAACAATTGGCGCAAAAGCGGGGGCACTACCGACATATCCCCCATAGGGAAAGTGTACATTGGCAACCACAAGCCCGGCGTGCGGGCCTTGTACAAAACGAATCAACGAAGCACCTTTCTGCGCGAATTTTTCAATACCGAGTGTTTTAAAACCTACCTCATCAATATGCTCGAATTTATGTTTGGAAAATATAGCCAAACCTTTATTGAAAAGTTTCCAACCGCTGTTGTTATGGTACGCATATGGATAGATATCTTTTAGTTCAGCACGCAATTGCTTGAACAATCGATTCTCAAACACTTCTTGGAGACACACAACATCAGCTACCTCAGTGGCGAGTGCAGTAGGGATTAGTTTCGCTCTATCGGCTACCAATGGCACGAGATTGTAGTTGAACGGAATAAATTTAAGTCGCGTTAGGCCAACATTAAAGGAAAGTATCTTGAGCTCTGCTGTCATAATGAGAACTATACTATATTCCATTACAATACGTACGCTACCGATGTATATACCACAACAAAAAGAGCCCTTGACGGGCTCTTTTTGTAACTTTAAACCGCGTATTAACAATCGAACTGAGATGCCCAAGATGCGCGGCGAGCAAATTAATTTATGTGAGTCGTACTCATATTCCTTACAGGAACTGTACAGGTTGTCGCTCTTTTTACAAAAGAGCTGGCAACCTCTTACGAAAGTCTCCCAGACTTTCTCACGGTGAACAGAAATTAATGCAGCTCAACAAAGCAGATTGGGTATATTCAGTTTGATTGTTTAGTACATGCCGCCCATGCCGCCGCTCATATCCGGCATAGCCATCTTCTCTGGCTCCGGCAAATCAGCAATCGCAGCCTCCGTCGTGAGGAAGATAGCCGCTGCAGAAACTGAGTGCTGCACCGCTGCACGCTCCACCTTGACTGGGTCAATGATACCGGCCTTAATCATGTCTTCAACCAAGATACCCTTGGCGGCATCATAGCCAGCGTTACCACCCATTTCTTTTACCTTCTGCACAATTACGCCGCCTTCATCGCGACCTGTGTTGTCGACAATTTGTCGCAACGGCATCTCAAGCGCCTTGAGGACAATGTTGTAGCCAACGATTTCTTCAGCTGAGAGATCTTTCTTTCCGAGCTGGTTCTTCTCCACGTGCGCAGCGGCCTTAGCGAGACTGGTTCCACCTCCAGAAACAATCCCCTCTTCAATCGCAGCCTTCGTCGCTGCCACTGCGTCCTCAATCTTGAGCTTCAAGTACTTCATTTCGGTTTCGGTAGCAGCACCAACGCGGATAACGCCAACACCACCGCCGAGCTTGGCGATTCGTTCTGCCAACTTCTCTTTATCAAACTTCGACGATGTATCTTCAAGTTGAGCGCGGAGTGCTTTGATGCGATCTTGAATCGCCTCTTTCGTGCCAATACCGCCCACAATCGTGGTGCTGTCCTTGGTAGAAACAACGCGGTTGGCCTTTCCGAGATGACCAAGTTCAGCAGTTTTCAAATCAAGCCCGAGTTCGTCGGCAATCACCTGTCCGCCGGTCAAAACAGCAATGTCTTGCAACACCTCCTTCTTTCGGTCTCCATAGCCTGGTGCCTTGATACCCAAGACTGAGAAGCCGCCCTTCAACTTATTCACCACAAAGGTAGTGAGCGCCTCACCATCGATATCGTCAGCAATAATCACGAGCTCCTTCTTTCCCGACTGGGCAATCTTTTCAAGGAGCGGCAGAATTTCTGAAACGAGCGATACCTTCTTGTCGGTAATCAAAATGGCAGCATCTTTGTACTCTGCTTCCATGCGCTCGGTGTTGGTGACCATGTACGGCGACACGTAACCGCGATCAAACTCCATACCTTCAGTGAATTCAGTTTCAATCCCAAAGGCTTTTCCTTCTTCAACGGTAACGACGCCGTCCTTCCCTACCTTTTCAATCGTTTCAGCAATCTTCGTGCCAATTTCTTCATTCTCAGCTGAGATGGTCGCCACCTGCTTAATTTCTGCGGTAGTGGTGATAGCGGTTGCTTGTGCCTTCAAGGCCTCAACCACGTCGGCTGCTGCGTGCTCCATACCGGTGCGTACCGCCATTGAGTTAAGACCCATGGTGGTCTGGCGCAAGCCTTCGTTGATGAGGGCTTGGGTGAGTACGGTAGCAGTGGTCGTTCCATCACCAGCGAGGTCGTTGGTCTTCGTCGCCACCTCCTTAATGATTTCAGCCCCCATGTTCTCAAACTTGTCTTTGAGAGTGATTTCCTTGGCAATTGAAACGCCATCGTTCGTGATCGTTGGACCACCGTAGCCCTTATCGAGCATGACGTTGCGGCCACGCGGACCCAAGGTAACTTTCACGGCGTTTGCCACGGTATCAACCCCTTTTTGCAACTTCTTCTTTACTTCTTCTCCGAAAATTACTTCTTTTGCCATACGGTAATTAAAAAACTTACGCTCTAATAAAGTTATCCGAGAATTGCAAGAATATTGCTCTCACTCACGACAAAGTACTCCGTGTCATTCACTTTTACTTCGTCAAAACCATACTTTGAGAAGACCACGCGGTCTCCCACTTTTACATCCATCGCGATACGGTGCTTGCCGTCTTCATCCCACTTTCCAGCACCGACCGCAATAACGACACCCTGCTCAGGCTTCTCTTTCTTGGCTGAATCAGGAATGATAATCCCCGAAGCTGAGACGGTACCCGCTTCTGCGTCAGTGAGTGGTCGAACCACGACCCTATCTCCCAATGGTTTGATTGCTACGTCTGACATATATACGAATACATTTAGATAAACCAGTTTTATTAACGTCACATCACCCAGGAAACGTACAAACAGAATGTCACGCTCCGTGACCGATGCGCGCGTATTATACCGCGCACACCAGTGATTGCAATTTTCACCCAAATGAAACTTTTTCACCTGCACTAACGCGACAATTAGTACATTCTGCAGCAAAAAGTAGTTACGTTGCACGCAAGACATACCTTTCCCCATCCATCTTTACGAAAAGTGTCTTTTCTGCTATGCTAGCCCCCATGGAATCAATTATGACTGTTGTGCCGTATGCGCAGATCGTCCTCTCCGTCCTCTTTATTGCAGCTGTCCTCTTACAGCAGCGTGGATCGAGTATTGGTGGCGCCTTTGGTGGTGACAACTTTAGTGCAACCTTCCACAAACGACGTGGTGGCGAGCTTTTCCTTTTCCGGGCAGCAATTGTCCTCGCGGTACTCCTTGTGTTGAGTATCATCTTGACGGTGATTTACTAAATCAGTACGTACAGGGTTCTAAATACTCCCTGGTGCGTATACCTTAAATCTATTCGGCTATACCTATGGCCTTTGTCGTTACGCAATAACGACCATGTACTCCATGAACTCAAATACTCAAACGCCACATCATCAGTCACTCCTGTCTCGCTATTTTGCATTTCTTGAACGACGATCAGTTACCGACCGTCTGCTATTTCATATCATTTTAGCGGTGTTTATTACCGCATCCGTTTGGAGCATTATTATGCTGAGCAACCGCTACCTGACTGAAACGCCGGTGGCTGGTGGCATGCTGGTTGAAGGCGTGGTCGGCACGCCACGTTTTGTGAATCCAGTCCTCGCGGTCACCCGTGCCGACCAAGACATGGTGGCGCTCGTGTATGACGGTCTCATGAAAATTGACCCTGAAGGCAACCTTGTACCTGAGCTCGCTGAGTCGGTTACTGTTTCAGACGATGGACGCATCTATACCATTACTTTGAAGCGTGATATCTACTTCCACAATGGCAGTCCGCTCACTGCACGTGACGTACTCTTTACCATTGGCCTTATCCAAAATCCTGAACTCAAAAGCCCACTGCGTGGTAACTGGGACGGTGTAACTGCCACTGAAGTAGGCGAACATGAACTTACGCTTACCTTAGGTGAGCCGTATGCACCATTTATCGAAAACCTAACCGTTGGTATCCTACCGCGCAGCGTCTGGGATGCGCTCCCCATCGAGCAACTTCCGTTTAGTCAGTACAACACCGAGCCTATCGGTACGGGATCATTCGCTGTCGAAGAAGTAATGCGTGACGATGCTGGCCTCATCAATGCCTACGTACTCACCGCTGCACCTTACGGAAGCCAGCAGCCGAACATTCATAAGATTATGCTTCGCTTTTACCAAAACGAAGCAGCGCTCGTTGAAGGACTCCAAAACGGTGAAATCGACGGTACACCAAGTTTGTCACCAGAATCACTCGCAACGTTTAACACGAGTGACTATGGCCTCAGCGAGCACCCGCTCCCGCGTACCTTTGGTGTGTTTTTCAACCAAAACCGTAGTGCCGCTCTGCTCGACCCAGCTGTGCGTGAAGCGCTTGAAGCAATGATTGACCGGACTGAGCTCGTTATGCGCGTGACAGACGGACATAGTATCCCCACCGCGACGCCTGTTCCCCCAGGATTCCTCACGGTAGAATCTTCAAGTACAGCAGCTGCTCAATTAACCGTAGAAGAACGGACGAAGACCGCTGCGGCAATACTCACGAACGCAGGCTGGACAAAGAACGATGCTTCACAATGGCAGAAAACGGTTGATGAGGAAACAGTCACACTGAGTCTCACCATCAGCACCAGCAACACACCCCTCTTTGATGCTACCGCAACTGTTTTAACCGAATGGTGGCAAGCTTTAGGTGTCGAAGTCTCAGTGAATCAGTACGAACAAACTGACCTCGTACAAGCCATCATCCGCCCACGTAACTACCAAGTTTTACTCTTCGGCAGTGATGTTGGCCGAGCGCTCGACCTCTACCCATTTTGGCACTCATCGCAGAAGGATGATCCGGGACTCAACATTACCCAGTACACCAACATTGAAGCCGACACATATCTCAAGACCATTCGCACAGCTAAGACTGCAACCGAACGTGATCAAGCGATTGTGGCACTCACCGGACTCATCACGAAAGAACGTCCCGCTATCTTCCTCTTCACACCAACGTTCACCTACCTGACAAGCCCCGATGTAACCCACCCGAACCTCAATCGCCTTGGTAGTCCGAGCGATCGCTTTGCCAATATTCACACATGGTACACCAGCAAAGAACGATTGTGGCCAATATTCCAAAATTAATCACACGACTCCGTTAGTTAGGAGCCGAAAGCTTCGCCTCACTAGAGAGAAGTTTCCGACTATTCACTAATAGTATTTAATCAATTCAGTAATGATATGAACAACGAAATAAATCCAAACAATAGCGGACGACCGGCTAGTCGACCGCAAGGAAGCACTACCGGAGGAAATGGCCCACGCCGTTTCCGTCGAGGAGGCGCCTACCGCAACGGTGGCGGACCTCGACGTACCGGAGCAACCGGAAGTACTACTCCCGGCAATGGCCCACGTGGACCACGTCGCACCGGCGAAGGCGCTCCACAACGTGCTGCCGACGGCACCCGCGAGAAAAGTACAGGCGGCGGAGGGAATCCCCGCAAGCGCAACGGGCGTGGTGGTGGAAATCGCAACCGCAACCGTCGCAAGATGACCAACCCTGCCCTCACCCACCGCATTGCGCAAAGTGAGCACGCTTCGACGATTCCTGAACTCATGGAAGAAGATGCTATCCGCATCATCACTATTTCAGGTGTTGAAGGCATTGGTCGTAACATGATTATCATCGAGAACACCAAAGACATCATCGTGGTTGATGCTGGTTTTGCATTCGTCTCAGAGTCGAGTAAGGCCCCGGGTGTGAATTACATTCTCCCGAACACGCAGTACCTCGAAGAGCGCAAGCACAAAATTCGCGCCATGATTGTCACCCACGGTCACCTCGACCACATTGGTGGTATTCCATTTGTTATGGAGCGTATTGGTAACCCACCAATCTACACCCAGTACCTGACGTCGCTCATGATCCTTAAGCGTCAAGAAGAATTCCCACACCTCGAACCGGTTGATATGCAGGTAGTTAGAGAAGGCGAAGCTTTTACTGTCGGTTCTATGCGTATCAAGACCTTCCCCGTTACGCACTCTATCCCTGATTCAATGGGACTCGCTTTTGAAACACCTCATGGTGACGTCGTTATTACCGGAGACATCCGCCTCACCCATGAAAACGGTGAAGTTTCAAAGGAAGAGCAAGAATCATGGGGCAAAGTTGGTCAAAACAAGAACCTCGTCATGCTCTGTGACTCAACGAACGCCGACCGACCAGGTTTCTCAACGCCTGAAAGCTTCGTGTTTGAAGCCCTTGAAAGCATCATCAAAGATGCCACTGGTCGCCTTATCATTGGTACATTTGCGTCACAGTTTGAACGCCTCATCCACGTGATTAAGATGGCTGAGAAGTATGGAAAGTACGTCGTCCCTGAAGGACGCAGTATCAAAACGCACATCGACATTGCACTTCAAGCCAAGATGCTTGAGGTAAAGCCTGGTGTCATCATCAACGTGAACGACATGCAAGATTACCCAAGCGACCGCATTGTGGTACTCGCAACCGGTGCTCAGGGTGAAGAGTTTGCTGCACTTATGCGTATGGCAACTGACAAGCATAAGCAAATTGTCTTGACCGAACGCGACACTATTGTGCTTTCTTCATCGGTTATTCCTGGTAACGAAATTGCCGTACAGATTCTTAAAGACAACATTTACCGCAAGAATGTGCGCGTGATTAACTACAAAAGTGCAGCAGTGCACTCTTCAGGCCACGGTAACGCAGGCGAGCTCAATTGGGCACGCGAGCAGGTGAAGCCGAAGTTCCTCATTCCGGTTCACGGCCACCACTACCACCTGAAAAGTCACATGTACACCGCTATGGAACATGGTTTCCCTCGTGAAAACATTGTGGTCCCCGATGACGGTACCATCATTGACATCATTGGCGGCGAGCAGCTTGTTGTACACAAGGAAAAGGCACCAAACGAGTCAGTCTATGTCGACGGATTCACCGTTGGTGCACGTCAGGAAGTTGTATTGCGTGATCGTCAGTCACTCGCTGAACAAGGTATGTTCGTGATTATTGCGACTGTCAATACGCGCACCGGCAAGCTTCGCAAGTCACCTGACATCATCTCTCGCGGGTTTATTTACCTTCGTGAAAACCAGCAGGTACTGTCTGAGGCACGTGTACTCATTAAGCGCACGGTTGAGAAGTTCACTGAGCGACAAAATCCGGTTGATCTCGACTCAATCAAGGACGAACTCGCCGATACCGTAAGTGGCTTCTTGATGCAGAAGACCAACAAGAGTCCGATGGTAATTCCAGTGTTGATTGGTATTTAACCTCTAGCTGAACGACCTACAGAAACAGCCGGCACGCTTCGCGTGCCGGCTGTTTTGTAACTATATGCGCGCTGCAGTCGTATTAAAACATTAGAGATGTAGATGATGGAGATACACCATGAGCGTACGCGGACACGTTAGAGAAGTTACCAACATCATTGATTATGTTTGTGTCCGATTAGATATAACCGTTTCGCTCTTTGTGCACGAAGACCATCTTCCTGCACCAAACATAGGTGATCAAATTGTTATTTCAAGCTGGAGCGCTAATCCAGAATTTACCATAAATGGCATTATTGCAAAGCCCACATACTGACCAATGACCCAATGAGCGATTTATCAAATCGCTCCTTTTACATATACGCTGCAACGGGTTGCCATCAATTATTCCCTATGGTACCCTCTACGCAGAACAGTTCTTGGAAGAGGAAGCATGTATCATGCAAAACGGAGCAAAATGCACCGTCATTTCTGTTGTCACCTTTAATGGAACGCACAACATAAATTACGTTGGTTTTTGTGAGCAGAAAAACGTTCGCATCAGCGAGGCGTCACTGCGAATCTCGGCCACCCTGTGGCCGAACGTCAAAGAACGAGACCGGTTTGAATTGCCGGAGTATCCCAACCTGCGGTTGGTCAAAGTAGGTGAAGCAGTCATTCGTATACCCAAGTACGGAATTGTCGCGCGTAGCGGTAACCGTATCGGTGCCCTAGTGCCGTGCGGCTAAAACTAGGTTAGCGCTATCATTAAGCACATACGTCGTGTCCACGTGTATCAGCGTGGGCATTTTCTTTTCCACGAAAGTGCAGAATAACGCCATGAGCGGGCTGGTATACTACATATATCATGCAGCTCTTTTCGCATCATCCTTTTACGCGCTCGGGTACACCGCCAAAGTTTTGGTTGACGTACGTCCTCTCAATCATATTTAACTTCCATGGCCTTTTAGTCGCCTACAGCAACTCAAGCTACATGGAAGGTTTTACCAGCCCTGAAGTGGTAGGACTTCTCTACACCATTTCATCAGCCCTTGCTGTCTTTGCTTTTCTCTTTTTTACACGTATTCTCCACCGTTTCGGGAATGTACGACTCACACTTTGGCTCGCCCTCATACAAACACTTGCACTCATTGCCCTGGGCTTTGCCTTTGGCGCAGCCACCACCATCGTAGCCTTTGTGATTTTCATGATCATAAATCCCCTCCTCTACCTCAATATCGATATTTTTTCAGAAACACTTATTGGCAGCAATGAAACTGGTACCGGAAGTGCACGCGGACTCTCACTCGCCCTCATGAGCTTAGCGGCTGCACTAGCGCCTTTTAGTCTTGCCCTTATTGTTGGTAGTGACGACAGTCGACTCAATCTCGTTTATTTCGTCTCTGCTGCTATATTTTCTACTTTCATTGCGCTTATCGTGATTCATTTTCGAACCTTTAAGGATCCGATATACGAGCGAATGGATGTTCTAAAGACAATGTCTGGTTTTTGGCGTCACCGCAACCTCCGCAATGTCTTTCTCGCTCACTTCATGCTCCAATTCTTTTTTGCCTGGACCGTAATCTACATGCCACTCTATCTCGCAACAGAAGTTGGTTTAGGTTGGGACGTGATTGGCTCTATTATTGGGGTCGGCCTTCTCGCGTACGCGGTATTTGAATACCCGATTGGTCTTCTGGCAGACCGACACTACGGCGAAAAAGAAATGATGGCACTCGGTTTTGTTATTCTTGCCGTAACTGCATCATGGATTTCATTTATGGCCGGCGCAAGTATCGCCGCATGGATGCTTCTCATGTTCTTAAACCGAGCGGGCGCATCACTGGTTGAAGTTACCACCGAAAGCTACTTCTTCAAACACACCAAAGGGAGCGACGCTAACATTATCAGCTTCTTCCGTCTTACCCGCCCCCTTGCCCTTATTGCTGGCTCATTGGTCGGCAGTGTAGCTCTGCTCTACTTACCATTCAATCTCATTTTTATCATTCTTGGACTCCTCATGGCGTTCTCTATTTTCTTTGTTATTCCGCTTAAGGATACAAAATAACCATCAGCCTGGTGGCTGATGGTCGGAATCGGGCGGGTCATCAACTTTTTCTTTCGGCTCATCGATTGGCTTTGGTGGTTCATCACCAAACCGGTGCAATTTCTCTTCACCGACCGCCAGTCGGTACCTAGTCATCTTGATAATCGTAGCGAGCGTGAGCATAGCGTCTCCTCCCTGTACCTATTGTTTCTACGGTAGAGTATAGCAGCGGTGGACTCGCCTGACCATGCCTTCACGGACAAGCGCCTCAAGTTGCGCGTCAACCCGAATATCACTAAATGCCTGAAGTTCTGTAAT
>JACCDG011847537.1_pt1 | contig 17159 bp, 20 predicted proteins | sample 7442471 | NCBI WGS metagenome assembly JACCDG01 (sample SAMN15323444, study PRJNA562643) | freshwater metagenome | isolation source: river surface water | place: USA:Blue River Watershed | collected 2017-08-17 | reverse complement strand
AGCTCTTTCTTCAACCTCTCGACTATACTGCGACCTTCTTGCTCCAACCGACGCTTTGAAATGATGCGCGATAGGGCCGGGACTTCCTCATCAGCCACGAGTATGTCGAGCCGGCAGACGTCAGCTTCACGCCAGTCGAGCATGTCATAGGCAAGCGACGCATAGCCACTCGTGACACTTTTGAGTGAGTCGAAAAAGCCACGCATAAGCTCGCGCAGTGGCATGTGTACGGCGATGCGCATGCGCGCGTGATACATCTCAGTCGTCTGAATATCGCCTTCGTGCTCGTACAAGAGCTGCGTAAGTGGAGAGAGGTATTCAACTGGCGTCATGATGGTGAGCACTACCCACTGCTCGCGCACGGACTGAATCGTACCGTCGTTTGGAAACTGCGACGCGGCGTGCGCGAGCGTAGTTCCTGCGTTCGTCTGCACTTCATACGTAATTGACGGAGTCGTAATGACCGGCTCGACGTTATGCTCGCGCTTCAAGCGCTCGGTGACTATCTCCATGTGCAACATGCCGAGGAATCCGCAGCGGAAACCCTTGCCCAATGTTGATGATCCGTCTTCCTCAAACGAAAGTGCGGAGTCTGAAAGTTTGAGTCGGTAGAGCGCATGCTTGAGTAACGTAAAGCCGTCCTGACTCTCTGGGTACAGTGACGCCCAGACGACGGGGCGCGGGTTTTCGTACCCCGGAAGCGCCTCGTACGCACCCTCCGTGAGCGTGTCACCAACAACGCCCTGCGCCGCTTCACGAATGCCAGTGACGCAATACCCGATATCACCGGTCTCGAGCGTATCAGAGCGCTGCTCAGACGGTGTGACGTATCCCACCTCCAACATAGTGCAGTCAACTTTTGCACCAAGAAGCTTTGCGCGTTGCTTGCCGGTGAGCGTCCCGTCCATAACGCGCACATACGCAACGATCCCGCGGTGTTCCGAAAATGAATAGTCGAACACAAGCGCGCGTCCGCCCTTTCCTTTCGAAACAGAATCACGCGGCGGCGGTATACGCGCTACTATTTCATTCAGCAATTTTTCAACACCCTCACCAGTGCGGCCGGACACATATAAAATATCATCGAGGTCACTTCCTAAAAGCTCAACCATTTCTACCGCGATGTCGTCGCAGCGCGCGAGTGGCGAATCGATCTTGGTCATCACGGGGATTATTTTGCAATGCGTTTCGCGTGCCATCTGAAGTACCGCTAACGTCTGTGCCTGCACTCCTTGCGTTGCGTCAACCAAGAGCAATACACCCTCAACTGCAGTGAGTGCGCGCGACACTTCATACCCGAAGTCGATGTGACCGGGAGTATCGATGAGGTTAAGTGCATACTCACCCCAATTCATACGCACCGGCTGCATCTTGATGGTGATGCCGCGCTCGCGCTCGAGGTCCATTCCGTCAAGTACTTGGTCGCGCATCTTGCGCACCTCAATAGTCTTCGTGATTTCGAGCATACGATCAGCAAGCGTCGACTTGCCGTGGTCAATATGCGCAATGATTGAAAAGTTTCGAATGTGTGATGTGGTCATTTGATGTAGCGTGCATAGCGGCTCTTGAGGACGCGGATGAGGTCAGAAAGCTCTTCACTTCGCATGAGCGCGAGCATGGCCCCCATAGCGGCAAGTCCCAAGAGCCCCGCAAAGGCTCCTTGACTGAATATACCTACCAAAGTCGTGGTTGGCAACAGTGGCGCACTTACGTTCAAAACGCTGTACGCAACCATGCCTCCAATGAGGGAGGATGCGAAACTACACGCGAGCGAGCGTATCGTACCAAATGGTATGCCATAGTGGATGGCAAAGTGTAGCGCAAACACAAGTGCAATAAATATCATACTCAACGAATACGCGAGCGGTATGATCAACACTTCAGTCCCCTCAACTCCAGAAACGCGGAACAGCATTTCGAGTGTACTGAGGGCACGCGGGAACTCACCAATCCACGTAAGTCCCACCCACGCTAAAAGCGCTGCGACTACCGCGCCCGCGATGTTCAAGAAGACCGGCACGCGCATCACTCCGACAGCATAATACGCTCGGGAAAAAATCAGAACGACTGACTGCGCTGCAAGTGATACTGCAAAGAGTGCTACTACTGCGGCGGTGATGCGTGTGTCGTCCCACGTAAACTGCCCGGAGCCCAAGATCACACGCACTATCTGCGCACGAAGAACAACCAAAAGTACTGTCGCTGGAAATAGCCAGAAACATACGTGCCGCACGGTGACCCACACTTCACCGGAAAACAGTTTGAGCTGTGCGCGCGCCGCGAGCGACGCAAGCGTCGGGAACAGTGCTGCAGCATACGAAACCGCAATCACGGTGTATGGCACCGACTGAAGATTATACGCAAATGAGATCGCTGAAAGTGCTCCTGCTGAAAGCGCTGACGCCAAGCCTGCAAACACGAGAAAGAGGAATTGACTGCTGATGAGCGCAAGTGAACGAGGTAGCGACGGCATGACGACATCGCGCACCGTCGCAGTGATAGACGCAAAGCGCACATGCAGCGGTACCCACCCATGGAATAGAAGCGGCGTCACCTGAACGAGCGCGTGAAGCAGCGCACCCAAAACGACACCCCACGCAAGCCCCATGATTCCAAACTGCGGGACAAGTACGAAAATTCCAAACAGGATTCCGACGTTATACATTATCGGTGCAAGTGCAAAGAGTATGAATTGCCGAGACGTTTGAACGACTGCAGACGCAACTGACGACAATCCCAAGAGTATCGGTTGAACGAGCATGAGTCTTGAGATTGCAACAACCTGCTGTTGCAGAGACTCATCGAACCCGGGATACAGATACCGAACTAAGGTGGGCATGAGAACTGCGACAACTACAGAGACGCTTGCAGCAACCACGCTAAATGCAACGAGCACATTTCCTATGAGCTCACCCTGCTCTTCTTTACTCTTACGCGCAAGCAACGGCACGATAGCAAGTGTTGACACAAAAAGCATAAGCACCGCAAAGAGTAGGTCAGGAATCCGAAACGCGGCGAAGTATGCGTCAAGCGCGTGCCCTGCCCCAAACGTATGGGCAAGCGCGCGGTCGCGCAAAAGCGCAAGGAGTTGAGAAAAAAGTGTAAACGTTGCAAGTACGTACGCAGCCTCATGTACTCCAAAAAATTCGCGCCTCAGTAATGAAAAAAAGAACTTCACCATACTATTTCACAAATGGGTTAACTCCTTCAAAAAGCGCGTTCGCGAATTCATTGACGCGCTGAAGCTGGACATGCTTTCCAAGTGTGAGGAGCGTCTGCCGCGCAAGCGCAAGTTCACCGCGCGACGCTTCAAGTCGTGCGAGCGCAAACGTTGCTTCAACGTGGGTCGGCGTAACTGAGCGCGCACGTCGGTACTCTGCCTCTGCCTTAGCAGGCTCTCCCAAGCGTTCGTACGTAGCGCCCAGCTGGAATATGAGTTCCGCATTACCTCCATCGACTAAACTGAAATCAGACAGCGCACGCGCAAGGAGCTCGTCTTGACCGGCATTTGCAAGCACACGAATAAGCGCGACATGCGCAGGAGCGTAGTCAAGACGACGCTTAATACATGAACGCAACTGCTCAACGGCTGTCGCGTTGTCACCGCGCGCTACCTCAAGGAGCGACCGCTCTACGCAGAGGTCTGGTGCATTAGGCCTGTTCTCGATTGCACGTTTGTATGAGTCAAGCGACGCCTCATAACTGCCTGATATTTTGAGTGGGACGAGCGCATGATACGCACGCGCGCGCTCCAAAAGATTTAAATAATTACTTGGATTATAGCGCACCGCCGCGTCACTAAGTGCAATCATGCGCTTACTCTTATCTGCAAAAAGTTTTTGGTTTACTGAACTACTAGCACTGGTGAGCATCATGGTAATTGCAATTCTCTCTGCTTCAGACTGTACACGAAGGCTGCGGTCGTCGCGGAGTATCGTGTGCGCCCACGCTGCATTGGTCGACGCTTTAGCAAGTATCGGACTGCTCGAGACGAGCGAGCGCTCAGCTGTATTTACGAGCGCAAATGCATAGAGCGCAACACTACTATACACGAGTACTGCGCCCAGAATTAAAACGAATACACCTGACCACAGCCTGGACGTGCCTTGCAGCTGCATTACTACTGGCGAAAGTAAGTGGAAGCTATACCCAGCCGCTAGTCCCGCAATCAGCGCATACAGTACATACACCGTTAACCCCGGTTGAAAGAAAAAGAACAGCGCGGTGAGATATACGAGTGGCGCTGCAAGAGATTGCAAATATGCCGACTTACTTCGAAAGCGATATAGCGTTATTGAAAGCACTGAAAGTAAAAGAAGTGTAAACAGGGCAACACCTATGTACCCACCGGTAACTAGTTGTGTAGAGAACGCCGAAGATCCAGAGCTGAATGTTACTTCCCCGAGTGAGGTACTGCCGAGCTCCTTGGGCTGATACTTATTCCAAACAGTTTCGAAAGTGTTTGGGCCGAACCCATACACCAGCGAAGATTCCTGCACAGACTCCGCGAGCGCCTGCATACTTTTATAGGACGGTCGCAGGTCTATTGGTTGGGGGCCTGTCAGCGACGTACTCAAACCACCCAGTACCGTCGGGAAGATCATTGCAACTACTGCGCACGCAACGAGAGTAATGGCCCAGACGCGACTACGAAGGAGATACGTGGTCGGTACAGTGCGTCCCAAAATCAAAATAATTACTGTCGAAAACAGCATGACCCCCCACACCACGAGCTCATTGACTAAGAGTGCAATGAATACCGCAAGCACTAGTGTCGCACGTTGAACATTTTTGGATAGTGCAACAGGCACGAATACTGAGAGTGAAAGTACATACACGAATACAAACCCTGCCAGTATCGCGAGGTCCGTCCATGTACCCGTAAGCGACGCAGACATCGTCCATGAGTTTCCTGTGAGCCTACCCACAGCCACAAGCAGGAGGTAGATCAACTCGCTTAGTAGTACTAACGCGGACGATATACCAAGCATACGCACCGAGATGCGTAGATTCTTTTCTTCTTGAAGGAAAACATACCCGAACGTAATAAGCAAAGCACTCAAAAAAGAAAAAAGCACCGTGTCCGCCGACAGCGGAACGGAAAGGAGGGACTGCGTAAAATCAATTGAATGCCAAGAAGAGACTGCCACTGAGATGAAACAGGCCCACGCAAAAATGAGAGGAAACGAAACGTACAAATTTAAACTCCGTGACGTATACGCGCGGTATGCAGTGAGTATCGAAAGACCCAAAATACTTACCGTGATGACGGCGGCCTGTATCGTAGGTACTCCGCGCAAGATAGGTACCAATACAACGAGTATGAGCGGTACGATATAAAAATATTTCAATGCCATACTACCGTAAAGTATAGCACTCTGCTCCATGAGAAAATGCCCTGTTTCCAGGGCATTTTCATCAAACCATAGGTGCATCGGTAAGCCGAATTCTGTCCTCCGGCAGCGCACTTTCGCGCGCTGCCGGAGTGGTTATCATTTATCTGTTCCGACAGTTACCTATCGGAATCAAGCGGCACTCCCTCCGTCGCGTAAAGCTATGGAGGGCACGGCCTTGCATGCAGGTAAGGATTTAGCCGTTTCAGCCAGAGCTTCAATATATACTCTGGGTCATCCTCCGTCGCATAAAGCTTTGGAGGACGCTTTGTCACTTTCGTGACAAAGCGTCTCTGCTCGCACCTCTCGTGCCTATGGTGCACGTACGGGCGTTACCCGCTACCGTCCTCCCCCACCACAAGTGATCGGGGGCATGTTCGGACTTTCCTCTCTTCGTTGTGAAAGAGCGATAACCTGATGCACTCTCATTATACCACGGCTATGTCAAAGTTACAAGTATCGTTGCCGAGACAAGCAGTGAAACTAAATACATCGATGCATGGATTATATAGAGCTTATGCGACTTTCCTTCCCACAAGAACGGTGCTGCACATTGAGTTGCATAAAAACCAAGCCACACCATAAAAGCAATGTACCAGGCGGCGAAGACTGTTTGAGCACCGGCAAGGTTCATGACCTGCAGCAACATAAACGACTGAACGAATGCGGTCAAGATACCGCCGAGCATTGCCTTCCACATGGGGAGGCCATGCATCTTTATAGAGTCGATCGTAATTCCACTCAGGTGTCGCCATTGCCTTCCGTAGAGCGGACCATACCAAACCATTCCTACTATTAAAAAAGAGGCTGCTGACACGAGGAGGGGGACCATTGATGAAAACATATGTATTAATTAGTAGTACCCGTACAGTATACTACTTATTAAGCACAGATTTAAGCTTGTTTAAAGATGCTGATGTGGACTTATTCAGCTTTTCGAGTGACGTGGAAACCTTGCTGTCGCGAGTTTCGCGGAGCTTCTTTACTCGCTCTTGGACAACACTAACGCCGGCAGTACTTTTAACAAACGTCTCTTGCGACGACTGAAGCGACTTTTTGAGCGAGCCACGGATAGTCGACTCATCCTTATTGTTCAGGCAAGATGTCTTTGCGTTTGTGAGTGCCTGTCGCGTAGTCGAAGCGAGCCCCCTGCACGCCTGCGCGAAACTTGCTCGCTGAGTGTCAAGTGCCCTGTCCGCGGCAGTGCGGAATTCAAACTGTGCACTTTCAACGAGTTTGCGGTGACGCTCGAACTCTACTTCAACAGAGTCCTTGTACTCTTTCACTGATCTAACTTTTTCGGGTGACTTGGCTCGCTCACCGAGTGTGATCAGCTTTTCAGCACGCTTATCAACAGGAGCTGGAATGAACGGCGCCGAGGTTGACGCCAACAGTACTTGGTCGCATTTAGGGAGGCTCTTCATGATGTCCGCACTGACACTGTCGAGTGAGGAACAAAAATTACCACTCTTATTTTTACTCTTTGAACTATTTGAACTACTAGAATCATCGGACATACTGCGCGATGAGCTCGAGCGATCCTTGGAGTCGTCGCGACCGCTCTTTTCACCGCCTTTAGCGTGAACTGAAACAGGAACGACGAGTACACTCAGTACGAGCGCAAACGCGAACACGCGCGAAACATTAAATATTGTTGATGTCATAGAGTGTGTAGGTTGAAGGTGCAAGTTCGTTGAGCGAGCTGTCGAGCGCAGTATCAGACTCATTCAATGCCGTGTGGTCTGACGCTATGTCACTCGAAACTGCAGCCGCAACATCCTCAAGAACTTGGTCGTCAGTCTTAGTAAGAAGTCCGAGTGGCTGGATGTATCCTGCTGTGAGTACGAGTACCACCGCGAACGCGCCTGCCCCAACCCTAAGCCAGAGCTGGTACGTAGCGTATACGGACACTACCGGGCTGGCCACTGGGGCCAGCCCGGCTTTTAGCGGAGGGACTGATGCAAGCGCCGCGCGCAAGCCATCCCGAGAGGGCATATGAGCCTTGCCTACCCTTGCGAGCGCCTCTTCAGCCATTTCATCAGTGTAGTACTTCATATTATTGAAATTGGTTTACCCTCTCTAACAGTATACGTATGTGCTTCAAGCCCCGTGACAGTAGCTGTCGCACTGCCTCCTCGGACTTCCCCACCGTCGTCGAGATCTCCTCGGTGGACAGCCCGTCGAGACACTTCAATCGTACCACTTCCTGCTCGCCTGGCGAGAGCTTGGCCAGGCACTGAAGTGCATATGCGGACTCTTCCCCAAGCGCAGAAACCTGCTCTGCCGACGGGTCGTCAGCCGCAATATTGAAGAGTGCATCGTCGTCGTAGTCGGGCTTCTTGCGACGGAGATGATCGATGATCGTGTTACGTGCTGCAGCAAGTAAGTACGACAGCATCGAACCGCGCGGCTGGTACGTGGGTACCGCACGCAAGAACTTCATGAACACGTCCTGCGTGATGTCCTCAGCCTCATCAACATTCTTAATACGAGATAGCACAAAGCGGAAGACCGGAGCATACGTTGAGCGATACAGCTCGTCGAATGCCTCTTGGTCTCCCGCTTGTGCTCGTGCAAGTAAGTCTAGCTCGGACATTACTTCAGTATAGCGAAGTAGTGGCCGCTTGGATACTAATCGTCGTGTCCGTTTCGTCCACTGTTACTGCCCGAATTACTCTTGTGCTTTTCGATCTTCTTTTCTATTTTCTCGATTTTCTTTTCCCACTTTTCAATCTTGTCTTGACGTGGCTTTGGCTTTGGCGACTTTTCAACATTTGCAAAGTCCTTACCGCCAACACCAATACCGTTTGCAAGTACTACTGCACGGAAGTCTGATGAAATCTGCTTCCAACCGGTCGGGACTACCTCCTCAATACTGTAGGTACCGTCAGCAAGTCCTGTGAAAGAGTACTGGCCGTTTGCGTCAGACGTAACTGTTGCAATTGGTCCTCCCCAGCGCTTCCACCAGCCATTACCTTTGAAAAGGTTTATCTTAACTCCAGCAATTCCCGCTTCACCGGCATCGCGAACGCGTGTCTTGTTGACATCGTTGTAGACGATGCCATTTATCGTACCTGTACCTGCAGGAGTAGTTGTTGCGGTTGGAGTTCCACCAACATTCGTTGATGTAACAGTAAGTGGTGAGCATGCAGTCGTTGCGCTACTGTTCGATGTGTCTCCCGAGTACACACTCTGCCAGTAGTACGTACCACTCGTACTGAATGCAACGTCATTAGAGAACGTAGTTGATGCATTCGTTACCGTGCGCGATCCTGCTGACGTGTAGAGCGTCGAGCATGAATTGTTGCTGTAAACATTGTACGCAACTGTGCCTCCTGCGTTGGCAGTCGTGCCACTCAGCGACGCAAGTACGCGGACCGCGGTACCCGTTGCAACTGAAGTTGAAGAGAGCGCGTGCGCGATAGTGACTGAGTTAGCAACTGCAGTCACTGGAACACATGAAGAATCAACGACAGTGAACACATCACCTTGACCGTTGTAGCGCGCCTTGAATGAAAGTCCGGTCGCAGGAGTGTTTGACGCAGTCGACATAACACCACCATCTACGAGCGCAAGCCCTGACTGAACAGACGCTGTGCCAGCACATGTCGTGTTTGGATATACAGACACATCAACGGTTCCTGCAGGACGCGAGAGTGTCGTTGACGCAGTCGCAAGTTGAACACGCGCGTGGATTGCAGTACCAATCGCCGCGGAAGTCGTCGTTGCATTTGATGCGTTAAGTGTAGTAAGAGAAATGGTAGGAACTTCAGCCGCATACGCGCTCGATGCAAGCGCAAAGAGTGCGACGGCGGCCAGTGCTGAGTACGTGTAATTTTTCATAGTTATTTAAGTTCGTAACACTATGAATACGCTGCCCACGAAAGCACGTGACATTGACATTTCAAAAAAATAATTAACTAATCTACTGGAAGCGAGCTTTTCCCAAGCACTGCAGGCACCACACCCCACGCGTACGCCGACTCAAAAAATGCATACCCCGCAATGAATATGAGGAGCGCACTCCACGAAGTTGCTATAGAAATGAACAGTAGTACCAGCCCGATGCCGAAGCGGAGCGCGCGGTCACGTGAATTAAGATTATTAAGCGCGCGACTCACCTGCCTCGTTGCTAACGAACGAACGAGAGCTCGCAGGACAATACCCACCGCAAACGCGAGTGCACTCATGAATCCAATTATTCCCCAGCTGTGTGGCGAAGTAACATACTCAACGGAAGAAATCGCGTAGTCAATAATCGGGAGTGCGATGTCGCCCTCTGCATACACCTGACGCTCTTCAGGGCTGACAGAGTCTTTCCGCGGAGTCAGTATGTTAGTGATCGCTGCGACGATAGTATCGTAGCGGAGCGCCTGCCAAATTGATGAAATATTTTGAGGCACAGAGGCAACTTGCTGCGCGAGCTCTTGCACCTCTTCAAGTGGAGTGAGTTGCTTTTCGTCACCTATCTCGATGACATACGGAACTTCGACTGCCGAGTGATTTACGCCTGACGCATGCAACGCTCCATTATTAATGTCACTGAGATCCTGCATTACGCGCACTTCGTAATTGCCTGGGGGTGCGTAACTTGAGTACGTTGGACCCTGCCACACAGGATTGCCTTGCTCATTTGTGGTCTGCGTCCAGTTGAATGCTGAGCCGTCCAAAACAGCAATAGGATTATCAACATTCCCGTTTTGGATAATGACCACTGTCACATCCTGCATACTCCCGCCAACGTCGGGCACTGTAACGTTGACCGTTAAATCAATGGGATCGGGAGTATTAATTATGATCGAATCAGGTTCATCTCCGACAGTTCCGGGAACTTCCTGAATTATTTCAGGTTCGGTAACAAAATGAAAATCAGCGGGGTGAGCGTAAATAAACGTTGGAATACTAATAAGCGCCAACGTCGCGAGTAACCGTGCGTACGTATTCATACGTACAGAATATCACTACTTTTTACTGCCCGGGTCTTTATACTTCGGGTCGTTGGCTCTGAGCCACTGAGCTGCCGCATCATCTCCAACATCATCCATTTCTCCTTCTTCTTCGAACTTTTCATATCCAACGACTCTCAGCTGCGTATCAGCTGCTACTGGCGCACCGTCTTTAATCAACCGCTTCGTTCCCTCGTCAGTTATAATTCTCTTAGGTTGCATGCCTTCGAGTACCGTCTCTACCTCATCATGCAGGCCGTCGTGATGAAGCCTTCCTTCATTTGCCAACCTTAACTCGTGATCTGCACGTGAATCTCCGTAAGGGCGTTTTGCCATATATTCATAATAGTACCTTACTTTTGACTTCGCAATGTCAAAGTGGGATCTTGTCGTTTTCCATACTATCTCATGCGTGTATACTAATATTATTGATCCATGAGTATACTCTTGATCCACATAGCCTGCACGCTCGCATCAATGTGTATCGGGTATACCCTTTTCGCATTCCCCCATGACAGGAAGAGGATCTTCGCACTCAGTGTGCTCTGCAGCACCCTTATCATTGCAGCCATAACGGGCATATTCCTTAACCTTTCAAGCTTCTCACCATTTCATATACTCTCAATAGTCGTATTAACTACTATTCCCATTGGCGTGTATCAACTCTTAGTTAATGATGACTTTCAAGACTTCAACAGACAGGTGTGGTTCAATTTCTTGGGACTTAACCTTGCGTTTGTTGGCGCACTGTACCCTACTCGTTACATTGGGTACATGATGTGGGGGCACGTAGAGGAACTCACTGGCATGAACCCATCACTTTCGTTTGTTGGGTTTTTTGTAATCTTATGTGGAGCACTTCTTACTGTCGCGTACCTCGTCTACAAAACTGTCCGCGAGTAAAAATTCCAAGCATCACGGCAATTTCATTTCTCTGTCCTATACCGAGCCTTCAGGTCTGTGTGCGACCTCTTAACTACCTTTTTCAGCACGTCACTCTTGATATCATATAAATCTTTAATGGCGAGGCACGACTTGCCCGAAAGTTTATGCGTACCGAGTTTTTTTAAATCTTCCTTATACATTCCCCAGCCCATCAGGTTATAGAGCGTAAATCCAGTTTTTGAAATAGTAAATCCAGTCATAAGGAATTCATGTTCACCGCCCCGACTATCGAGGTAGTGATACTTTCCAAATCCGAAAATTTTATTCCACATCACGCACTTTGACCCAGTGACCTTAGAATAAATAGCAATCAGCTCGCGTGCTTGAGTTTGAATATGTGGATCTTTGGAAAAGTGCTTTTTCAAAAAGCCTTCGGGGGTGAGTGCTGACGGCTTAGTCTTAATCGTATACGTCATTGGTTACGAGCCCACCTCAACTTTGAATCCGCCGTATGCAAAGCGCTTCATGTCGACCGGCATTGGCATATCCTTCCACTTTGGATCCTGCATCGCTGGGTCTTTCATTACCTTAGCGTTTACTTGGTCGCGGTGCTTGCGCGACTTGAAACCAATAAATGAAAACCAGACGGTCTCCCCCGTCTTTGCGCCAATAACCTTAGAAAACGAAAGAGGTGCCGGGCCACCCATATCACCCTTTGAATGCAAGTCGTCGCCGATGCACTCCTTATAGTCAAGAGCTCCATGCTTGAGCCACAGCTTTTTACCAAACTGCGCCATCTTCCGATACTCAGCCTCCTTCCCCTTTGGAACTACAAACAAAAATCCATCGATGTATTTAGACATGCAGTAAATATACCACAGCAAGTACGTTGCTCGACGGATGACCTTCAATTACCCTATGCTCTTTCAACCAATTTTTTATAATTTTCCAAAATGCTCTGCCATCCATTTTTCTGCATTTCAATTGGATTCTCATTTTCTGAGTCAAACTCTACTGCGACCTTTGTTTTACCTTCACCTATTTCTTCAAAAGTTACTATGCACTCTCTCTGCGCCTCATCATGAGGCGCTTTGTCCATTTTATAAGCAATCTTCTTTAAATTTTCAACTTCTGTGTAGGTGCCCGTAAAGTCAAAACTGACGCTCTTATTTTTAGCACTCATTCTGGTAAGGAATCTTCCGCCGACCTTCAAATCATTTTCTGCATAGGGGACTTCCCAGTCATCACTTGCAAAAGCCCAGCCAATAATCTTGGCTGGATCTGTGTAATATTCCCACGCTTTATTAATATCTGAATTTAAAATCACTTCTGTTTGAATCTTTTGCATAATAGAATACTACTAATAGTAATACTAAAAACTTATTCTTCCCAACTTACATTGGCGGAGGCGGAGAGATTCGAACTCTCGGTGGTTTTACCCACACACGCTTTCCAAGCGTGCGCACTAGACCGCTATGCGACGCCTCCGTATTTAGAGAGTAACATATGCGTAACCAGTTAGCACTTTGGCGAGTATTATCTTATTAGTAAGCAATAACAACTAATTCTATGAGTGAATCACTTAACTCAAAGCTCGAGCAGATCCGCCAAAAGGCCGAGGAAATAAAGCGTATAACTGCAACTACTGAGCAGTTAGTTCGCACAAAAGCGCAGAAAGCAAGCGAAATGCTTAGAACTACGCAAAGACTCTAGTCCAACAGGACTAAAACAAAAAAACCCGCCCCGACACATCGGGGCGGGTTTTTGCTATGCTACTTAGTACCCAAAAGAGCCTTAACGCGGGCCTCTATGGGAGGGTGCGTCATGAAGAGTGAATTCCAGCCACTGAGGCTCTTACCACCGAAAGGACTTGAAATGAAGAGGTGCGCAGTTGCGTGGTTTGCATTCTTCATGGGTGATGCGTAGGCGCCTATTTTAGTTAGTGCACTCGCAAGTCCTTCAGGATAGCGCGTCATGAGTGCGCCTGATGCATCAGCCAAGAATTCGCGCTTGCGCGAGATAGCGAGCTGGATGAGCTGCGCAATAAACGGCGAGAGTATAGCGAGCGCAAAGCCGACGACAACGAGTATCATTTGCAACCTACCGTCCCTGCCCTCACTATTCCCACTGTGGAGCATCGAGCGGAGGAAAAAGTCAGACAGCAGTGTTACGAACCCGAGGAGCACGACGACCGTCGTCATGAGGAGTGTGTCGCGGTTTTTGATATGAGCAAGTTCGTGCGCCAAGACACCTTCGAGTTCCGTCTTATTCATCATGCTGTAAAGCCCCGTCGTCACTGCTACAGCGCCATGCTTCCAGTCACGCCCAGTTGCAAACGCGTTTGGTGCCGGGTCGTTAATAATGAACACGCGTGGCTTGGGGAGGCCGGCCGTGATCGCCAAGTTTTCAACCGCGCGGTTGAGCTCGAGCCACTCGGGGCCGTCTGCGGGCTTTGCGCCACTGCTCATGAGTGCGAGCTTATCGGAGTACCAGAAACTTGCGACATTCATTCCAACTGAAATAGCAACAGCCGCGAAGAGGATCGCCTGGTTATTGAGAATGTAGGAAAACGCCCACCCGAGCCCGATGATTGCAATGAAAAAGCTGATCATCAAAACCCAGGTCCTGCGTACGTTTCCGTCTGCTTCAGAATATAAATTATTCATGTCTAGATTTTACCATCTTCCACTACTTCCGCCACCGCCGGAACTTCCACCACCAAAGCCCCCAAACCCACCACTACTCCCGCCGCTTCCGCCAAACCCACCGCCGCCAGCCCACCACGGAGGGGTAATTCCTTCACGTACAGATTGACTATATTTACCTGAAACTATGTAGTCGAGTGCGAGTCCAAAAAGTGCAAGTCCGCCAACCATCCACGCACCCCATGCGGGGAAGAAAATACTCAGCACGCCGCCCGCAACTAGCCCCACTACCCCGCCTGCCCACCAGCTCTTACTGCGCGCGAGCACTGCAGCAAGCCACGTCAGCGCCTGAACTCCAAAAAATAGTGCGAACAAGAGCGCATGCATGGTCGGTATTGATGACGCCGGCTCCTCCTCAAGTGGTGGCGCTGCGCTAGGGTCAGTGAGCACTACCAAAATACTTTCAATGCCAGCAACGACTCCGCCGGAAATATCGCCACTCTGGAACACGGGGATAACGTCGTTCCTGATTATTTGCGCAGACCGTGCGTCGGTGAGTGAGCCTTCATATCCGTACCCAACTTCGATACGCACGATGCGCTCTTGAGGCGCAACAACGAGCAGTACGCCTTGATTGCTCTGCTTATCACCCACTCCCCACTCACGGAAGAGCGCGTTTGAGTATGACTCGATATCGTCACCGCCAAGTGTTGGTACGGAAACAACAACGACTTCACCGCCACCAGCACTCTTCGCAAAATCAGCAAGCCGAGCTTCAAGCTGCGTTTGAGTTTCTTCGTTAATGACATTCGCAAAGTCGTTAACGTAACCTGTGGGAGTTCCGGGACTCGTATACGCCAGCGCTACGAGCGGCGCAAATACGAGCAGAGCGACCGCTGCACTAAAACGAAACATCTGGTGCAACTTCAGCTCCTGACTCAGATTCAAAATATGCTTTTTCGTTAAAGCCAAAAATCATTGCCGTGAGCGCGCCGGGGAATGTCTTTACTTTCGTGTTGTATGTTTGGACCGAAGCGGTAAAGTCGCGGCGCGAAACGGCGATCCTGTTTTCGGTACCTTCAAGTTGCGACTGCAAGTCACGGAACGCGTCGGTTGCTTTGAGTGCTGGGTAATTTTCCGAAACAGCGAGCAGTCTACCGAGCGCTGTACCGAGCTCTCCTTGCGCAGACTGGAACTTTGCGATACTTGCAGCATCGAGGTTCGTTGGGTCAACGCGGATACTCGTCGCCTTTGCGCGCGCTTCAGTTACGGCAGTGAACGTATCGGTTTCAAACGCTGCAGCACCCTTCACGGTCGATACGAGGTTGGGCACCAAGTCAGAGCGGCGCTGGTATTGACCCTCGACGTCTGCCCATGCTGCCTGCGCTGCCTGATCGGCACTCACGAGGCCGTTATATGAACCACCAACAAGTAGCGCAAGAACGACGACTACTCCGGCAATACCAAACAATAAAGTTTTACCCATATGTGATTTTAGAACGATCAATATTAATTGAACGAAACTTTGACTGGATCCTTGGCAGCAGCGTCAGCAGATGAAAGCTCAAAGAATTCGAGCGGCTTGAACCCACCGAGACTTCCGATAATATTGCTCGGGAATTGCTCGAGCATGGTCTTCAGTGCCATGACCATACTGTTGTAGAATCTTCGTGCGGCTTGCAACTTGTTTTCGGTATCACTGAGCTCGCGTTGAAGCTCGATGAAGTTAGCGTTGGCTTTCAGGTCTGGATACGCTTCCGCAACCGCAAAGATGCTCTTCAGTGCACCCGTCAGCATATTTTCCGCCTCAGCGTGACCTTCCATTCCTGTTGCGCCCATCGCCGCAGCGCGCGCCTTCGTGACGTTCTCGAACGCACTACTTTCGTGCGTAGCGTACCCTTTAACCGTCTCAACCAAGTTTGGTATGAGGTCATAGCGGCGCTTGAGCTGAACGTCGATATCCGCCCATGCCTCCTTCGCCCTGTTAACTGAAGTAACGAGACCGTTATACGTCGCAACACAGTAAATGATTACTACTGCAGCAACTCCGAGGATAATGTAAGTGATCATATTATAAGTATACCTTTTCTAAAGGAGGGGTGGTAACAGGCTCGTGAGGTTGGCGATTTTTAGTAAACGCAAATGCCCTCCGAATTGGCTTACCTTGCTTGCCAACGACCTCGACAGCATCGATGCCGGCAATGATTCGTGGACGACGCATCTTTCCCTCTAGGGCATGTACGTGCTCAGTAAATGCTGGGTCAACTTGCATCCGCAGCTTGACGCGCACGTCTCCATTCATCACGGTACTATGGTCGCGATTACCCAAGTACTTGCCGATGTTTGGGTACGACATGTTGGTATGTTTACGCAAAAGATACGCTGCAACGTGCCGCGGCCAATAAATCTTCGCCGTTCGTCTGCTTGATTGCAGCTCGTCAAGAGGGATGCCGAATTCGGAGGTGACGACACTCATGACCTCTGCACGCTTTTCGTGATCGGAGTTTCCGGAAAGATACTTACCCGCTTCAAGTGACACGGTCATACGTAAAGGTTAAATTACTTTCTAAATATACTGCCCCACGAACGTACCCTGCCGGCGAGCGTGTTCTTGGCGTTTTCCTCGAGCTCAGCTAATGTCGCTTCGCGCGCGGCGTCCTCCCTTCTCTTTTCTATCTGAGCAAGCTTATTCTCTGCGTACGTGCTGAGTATACTATCGAGGTATTCCCCAGCGTCAAGTATTTCGGCAACTTGAATCGCGTCTCCGAACCTTTCAGCTCTAACCGCATCCTTGAGGATCAAACTCACCCAATGACTCATAATCTCTGGGCGTACTGATGATTCGTATCTTTTCAAGATGCGCGCAGCATCAACAAAGTTACGCTTCATCCATGGAACTATCCACATCACTTTAATTTTGGCCTCATCTTCACTGAAGACGTACTTTTCGTTTTCAATTTCCAATTTTTGGAACTCGACTTTTTTGCCGGCCTGCAACTTTGGTGCGCCTTCACTCATACTTAGTAGTCGCCCATTCCTCCCATGCCGCCGCCTGCTGGACCCGCTGGCTTATCCTCTGGCTCGTCAGCGATAGCCGCTTCGGTCGTGAGGAGTATTGCCGCTGCCGAGACCGCATGCTCGACGCCGCCACGAGTTACCTTGACTGGGTCAATGATTCCGGCCGCAACCATGTCCGACACGATTACGTCTTTAACCGCGTCGTATCCTGCCATGCCCTTACCTGCGCGTACCTGCTCAACGACTACGTCGCCACTGTCCTTGCCTGCGTT
>JACCDG011788497.1_pt1 | contig 17163 bp, 16 predicted proteins | sample 7442471 | NCBI WGS metagenome assembly JACCDG01 (sample SAMN15323444, study PRJNA562643) | freshwater metagenome | isolation source: river surface water | place: USA:Blue River Watershed | collected 2017-08-17 | reverse complement strand
CAATCGCCTTATTATGAAAAAGCGCATTTGCAATATCCGGTGTATCGTATTAATTAGACAATTTGTCAATGTGCCAATGAAACTAAATTGGCACATTGGCTAATTTTTAAATTGACACATTAGATTTTTCCTATTCAAACAACAACTTAATATTCTCGTAGGAGTTTTCTAGTAACTTTTTAATGTTATCAGGTTGCACCCACTCCACTTTATCGATACCCTCTTCGGCTTGTCCTTGGGGTGTTCCTTCAAATTGGGTGCGCATTTCAAACCATTGGGTGATTTTAAGTTTATAGCGACCGTTGCGTTTGAAAATATGATAGGTTTTTTGTAATTTATCGGTGATGATTAATCCGTTAACTCCGGTTTCTTCTTCAACTTCTCGAATAGCGGTTTCTTCAATGGTTTCATTTTTCTCCATACCGCCTTTTGCCAAATCCCATTTACCGTTTCTGAAAATAAAAAGTACGTCTCCATTTGCGTTATAAACCAATCCACCACCTGCTTTCTCAACCGGTAATTTGGCACGAAGCGTTTTCATAATTAATTTCTCATCGGGATGGTAGAGAAATGCTTTCTGAATTTTATTTTGAAATATTTTAATAATCAATTTCTTGATATCCACACTTTCCAATAAAAAAAGTTTGAAATCTGTTTCTTTTTGAACCTCATTTGTCAAAAAAAGTGGCTTATCGTTCACAAAAACTTTATACATTTGCACTATGATTTTTAATAACAACTCCGCACAACAAACAGCCGAATTGCTTTTACAAATAAACGCAATTAAATTAAATTCCAAAAATCCTTTTACATGGGCTTCAGGCTGGAAGTCTCCAATCTATTGTGACAACCGTATAATCCTTTCATTTCCAGCGGTTAGAAATTATGTTCGCGATGAATTTGCCAAACATATTGAAGCCAAATTTGGCAAGCCCGACGTCATTGCAGGTGTTGCAACCGGGGCAATTGGTATCGGAATTCTTGTTGCAGAAGCTATGGGATTGCCTTTTGTATACGTTCGTCCAGAACCAAAAAAACACGGGAGACAAAATCAAGTAGAAGGCTTTTTACAAAAAGGACAAAGTGTTGTTGTGGTAGAAGATTTAATTTCTACGGGAGGAAGTAGTTTATTAGCAGTAGAAGCATTGCGTAATGAAGGTGCTAACGTTAAAGGAATGGCCGCAATTTTTACCTATGGTTTTCCTGTTTCAAAGGAACGTTTTGAAGCAGCCAATTTGAATGTTTTCACACTCAGTAATTACGAAAACTTATTACAAAAAGCCGTGGACAAACAATATGTTTCGGAAAACGAATTGGAAACTTTAAGCGCATGGAACGCTAATCCTTCAGAATGGAACTCGGAAGTTTAGTCGGGAGATGGAAGTTGGAAGTTGGGAGAAAACCAACTTTTGAATTTGTTCTTAAATCCTTTTAAACTCTTAACCTTTTAAACTTATAAACAAAAACATATGAACTTAGAAAGTCCAAAAGTAAACGTAGCAAAATCGGCTGAATATGTATTCAACGCGTTGAACGACGTAAAGAATTTCGAAAAATTAATGCCAGAAAATATCGCAAAATTTGAAGTAATCGATGAAAATTGCTTTGAATTTGGCTTAAAAGGAATGCCGGAAATTAAATTGGTAAAAAAAGGAGGAACTCCCAATTCGCAAATCGTTTTAGGAGCAGCTTCAAGCAAATTACCTTTTACTTTAACTGCTAACTTAACCGAAGCAAATGAAACAACCGATGTTCAATTAACTTTTGAGGGCGAGTTCAACCCCATGATGGCTATGATGATCAAAGGGCCTATCACAAAATTTATTGAAACTTTAGCAGAAAATATGGGGAAATTATAGTACTCTGAATTAAATATAATGAAGTCCGTTTTTAACGGACTTTTTTTATGCCGTTTTCAAAGCTTCAATCAATAAATCAATATCTTCTTTGGTGTTGAAATGACTGAATGAAATACGAATACTCGGTTTATTAATTTCGGCTTCAGATAAAAATTCAGCTAATACATGCGAAGGTTTAGCACTTCCGCTCTGGCAAGCACTTCCGCGAGAAAGAGCAATTCCCTTCATATCTAAAGCAAATAACAACATAGCCGATTTTTCTTCCGACAATGGCAATTGCACATTCAAAAGATTATAAAAGGTATTTTCACCATTGATTTTTACCTCCGGATACACTTTAAGCAATTCCGATACGCAATATGCTTTTAATTCAGAAATATATACCGTGTCAGTTGTTAAATTTGCATGTGCCAACTCCAATGCTTTTGCCATACCTACCGCCTGATGCACAGCTTCCGTACCGGCACGCATGCCTTTTTCTTGTTCACCACCCAGAATCATCGGCTGGAGCATGGAATTCTTTTTTATGTAAGCAAATCCAATACCTTTCGGACCATGAAATTTGTGTGCAGAAGCGACAAGAAAATCAATTCCCAACTCTTGAACATCTATATTCGTTTTCCCAACAGATTGCACTGTATCGCAATGAAAAAGTGCTTTTGCATACGAACACAACTCTGAAACACGTTTGATGTCTAGAATCGTTCCTATTTCATTATTTACATGAATTAACGAAACTAAAGTAGGAATATCTGAAGGTAATTTTGCTGCTAAATCTTGATAATCGATGTTTCCGTTTGGTAAAATGGCAATGTATTCCACTTGAATCCCAAATTCTTTTGCTAAATGTTCAACGGTATGCAATGTAGCATGATGCTCGATTTTAGTCGTGATGATGCGTTGAATCCCTAAATCATTTACAACGCTAGTCAAAATCCAATTGGTCGCTTCAGTAGCACTTGATGTAAAAATGATTTCGGATGCTTGCGCGTTTACTAATTTTGCAATTCCTTTTCGAGCGGATTCCAATAATGTTTTTGCACTTCGACCAAAACTGTGTGTAGAAGAGGGATTTCCATAGTCATTTTGAAGCACTTGTATCATCTCAGTAATTACATCCGGATGAATAGCCGTAGTTGCTGCATTATCTAAATACACTTTTTTCATTTGATACTGGTATTATTTTGTATTGGTCAATAAAATTCGCACATGAAAAATTCTAAAAAAAACGAAAAATCGTAATGTGCTCATTTCATATGGCAAAGATACAAATCATTTTATTTTAGCTCCTTTAAATATGAATTACATTTAAATTAACACTCATTCGTAAATAACTAAATTAAAACCTTTATTTTTGTAACATAAATTTGATTAATACATGAAAAAACTTATTGTTTTAGTTGCTACTGTTTTTTTACTACAAGCCTGTGATGATGGTGATATTACGTTAGAATCATTTAATTTCGATACGGTTGCTGTACAAAATTGTCCAACAAATAACTTGGTATTTAAAATCAAGAGCAATGAATTATTACTTTTAAATATCCCAGCTTCCAGTTTTATAAACGAAGAAACACCCGACGGAAGTCCGAGAATCGTTACCGTAAGTTCATCTAATAAAATTATTTACCGTATTTATTCCGACAACCTAAATTCTAGTGGAATTTGCAGTATTTTACCACCTGCTACACCCGTGGTAGAAAAAGAATGGAATGCTTCAGGAGGTAGAATAGAAATCATAACAGACAAATTATTTGCAACTGATGGAACAACCGTAACAGGTTATACCCATAACATCAAATTAGTCAATGTAAACTTTTCAAATTCAGACAGTTCATTTAGTTTCACCGAATATATTTTTGGAAACTACAGAACAAACTTATAACACGTTTGAACCAAAATCAAAAAGGACCACTCAATAAATGGTCCTTTTTTTTTATATTAAATTATTACTTTACTTTACTTGTTGCTTAATATAAACTTCGGTTGCCCCCAAACCATATTTTTGATAATTCGCATCTTGAAAAGAAATTCCATCGTATCTCCCCAATAAAAAATCCAATTCTGCTTTTAAAATTCCCTCACCGACACCGTGAATAAAAACTAATTTTGGCATGCGATTTTTTATAGCAAAATCGAGTTGTCGTTTAGCGGTCTCCATTTGCAATGTCAAAATATCATAGTTGCTCATTCCGCGTTTGGAAGGCACGAGTTTTTCAATATGTAAATCTACTTCCAGGACAAACTCATCTTTTCGTGACTTCTTTTCCTTGACAAAACTTCGCTTTTTAGGATCCTCTTTGTCTTTCAAAACAGAACTTAAACTTTGACTTGAAAAAAAACCACTTAAAACACTGGAATTATTTACTTTAACCAACTCTTTTTCATGAAATTTCATAATAAATCCATCGGTTGATTCTATGCTAATTTCGGTACTATTTACCCCAATAACTTTGCCTGAAACAGCCTCATCTAAAACGGCTACCTCATCACCTATTTCAAATTTCTGTGTCATCGTTTTCTTCGTTTTTAGATGGAATCTTTTTCATTAATTTGTACATGCCGAACATAAAAACACCAATTGCCCCAATCATAATCATTGGATTGGGTTGGGCTTTTGATTGTTCCACTAATGCCAAAATTCCGAAGGCGGCTACCACCAAAATAGAAATTAATTGCTTCATTGTTTTTTTCTTAAGAATTCAAATGTACTCTTTTTGATGCAACCAAAACAAACTGTTTCGTGATTTTGACGAAATAAACAGCCCATTACTAATCAACAAGAGCTCATTAACAAATTAATCACCATGCAAAATAAAATTTGGCACAGCAATTGAATATATCTTTTCAAGTTAGCGTTTTAGAAACAAGTTTTTAAGTCGTTAAGAAGATGGCACTAAAAATAAAAAAATACAAAATTGGTTGGTTAGTTTGTTTTTAAATCCTGTAGATTCTGGAAAGATGAAGCAGGATTTTTTGTAATTAAAAGCTAAAACTTAAGTTTTATATGAACTATTGTTTTTTAAATACTTTATTAAAAAAAGAACGCATCACAAAATTAATATCCGAAGATATTTTTAACATGTGACACAACCCAAGATAAAAAACACTAACGAGTAATGACTTACTTATTATATTTAATATGGGATGAAAAGAAAAATCCCAGTAATAAAAAGTAAAGAAAGAAATTAAAACCACACCCAAAGCTACAATTGTTTTGTATGTAAACGGAAATAATTTCATTCGTAACACTACGAACAGCAACTTGGCCAAACTATATAAGGTTATGGCAATTAAGGTAGCTAAAGCTGCGCCATTCAATCCGAAATGTGGAATAAAATACATATTCAGTACTACAATTAGCAATACCAATACAATCCCCAAACTCAAAACAGCTTTATAATATTTGGAATTAAAAATAATCGCATTGTTATTGCCTAAAATCAAATCAAAATATTTTGATACTCCAATAGTAAACACCACAAATAAACCTTGACTGTATTCCTTAGGCAATAAAAGATAAAGTTGATTTATATTGACTAATATGCCTACCAAAATCAATCCCCCAACAACCTGTAAGGTTATGGATGTTTTTTTATACAATTCATTCAATTCCTCCCATTTTTGTTCGCTTATTAATTTAGCAGTTATGGGATATGTTATTTGATGCATCGCTCTACTCGGCACTGAAACAACCATTGCAATAAAAATTGCCACTGAATAAAAGGCAATATTATCAATATCCATATAATGCTTTATCATGTATTTATCAATATCTAATAACATATTGGCGATACTGGCCGACAAAATAATGAAAATTGTATAGGTCCAAATTGCTTTGCTTTGTTTTGGAACTTTGAAATGCAAAACGATTTGCTTTACTTTATTTGCATAAAAGACAATAAGCAGCAAACTCATTCCGTAAACAAAAACCAAAGAATAGATAAATTCTAAAGGGGTAATATACTTAAAATACACCCCAAAAAGCAATATTGTAATGAGTATGCGCACAAAAACCTCTTTTACAAAACTTCCAAAAACCGATTTCATATGAGCGCGTAACCACGCATAAAAAATTTCGAAATACCCCATAAAAATGGCAATCACAGGAATAACCCAAACAAAGGAATAAATTACTGGATTCTTTTGAGATTCGTATGTAGCAATAGTATCATAATAAAAATAAAAAAGCCCTGTTAATGGAATGATAAACACCAAGGGAATCAACAGCATATAAGTGATATAACTATTTAACTCGTTTTCGGTTTTATTGTTATCATTAAAAAATTTGATCAACGTATTTTGAATCCCAAACGACATAATAGGATATAAGATATTTGCCGCCGACAATACATAACCCGATAATCCAAAGTAATCTTCACCCAAAAAATAAGGATACATAAACAAGGTATTAACCGCACCAATCCCAAATCCTATAAAGGTAATTATGGTGTTTTTGATTGATTGTTTGATGACGATTCCCATGATTTAGTAAAAAGTGATTAGTGATTAGTGACTAGCAGCTTGGCTAATTTTTCAGTCAATGCTTTTCGACTGTATTCTTGTAATCCAACGGGATAAACCATTAAATTATTTTGTTGGTATTGCTCAAAACAACACTGTATTTTTGCTTTCAAGGATTCCAATTCGTCGTAAGTAAAAAACGCTCCTGTATTGGTTTCTTTAATGATTTGGGCAAAATCTGCTTCAACTGGACCAATAGCAATTATGGGGCGTTCCGAAACCATGTATTCAAATAATTTTCCGGGTATAATACATTTAGTTTCCTCTGAATCAATTTCAATAAGCAGTAAAACTTGCGAACTTCGTTGTTCGATTATGGCTTCATCATGAGGCAAATATCCCAAATAATTGAGGTGATTGTTCAAGCCAAATTCTGCAATAGATTGCAATACCTCATTACTTACTGCTCCGATTAATTTTAACTGAAATTGTAACTTGAACGCTTCGTTTTCTAAAATTATTTCCTGCAGGGCTTTCCACAAAATAATCGGGTTTCGTGCCGACAAAAGGGAGCCTATATGCGCCAAAGTGAATTTTTCGTCCAAAGGTTTTTTAACCACTTTCTCTACATCATAACCATTTGTAATTACAGCAATAGGTTTTGAAGTAATAGATTCAAATTCAATTTTAGTAGTGGGCGATGTAACAATCAATTGATCACACGAATTCATTACCTCTTTTTCTAAAGCTTTGTGTTTACGGTCAGCCCGTGAACTTAATTTTAATTGTTTATGATAGCCAATCGTAGTCCATGGATCACGAAAATCGGCCAACCAAGTAATGTTTAGTTCTTTTTTTAATTGTAAACCAATCAAATGCAAACTGTGTGGCGGACCTGATGTAATTATGGTATCGATTTGATTTTCTTGAAGGTATTTTTTCAAAAACTTAACCGAAGGATTTACCCAAAAAACGCGTGCATCCGGAATAAAAATATTACCACGAATCCAAAGCATTGCTTTTTCTACAAACGACTGCTTTTTCTGATTCGGAATAATGCCTGAACTGATTTTTTTCGTCTTATTTTTTGAAAAAACTGAAGCTAATCCGTAAGGCTCAAAAATAGTTTGTTTGATGATAATTGCTTTATCTGAAACTTCACTCAATAATTTCTCATCAATCAAAGGATACGTTGGATTTTCTGGAATATAAACGTGAGGTTGTATATTAAAATCAGGTAAATATTTGACAAATTTCAACCAACGTTGCACTCCTGGACCTCCTGCAGGTGGCCAGTAGTAAGAAATAATAAGTATTTTTTTTGCTGATGTCAAATTACAATTTACTGTATCTTATTCTTATTTCCAAAATAAATTCCGGCAGCAATTAGCAACAACATTCCAATTGCACTAAATAAGGCAATAGTACTTCCTGTTTTTACCACTTGTGGTTCAAATTTAAATTCAATTGTATGTTTTCCAGCGGGTATTTGTAAGCCACGCAATACGTAGTTTACTTGATATATTTTAGCTTCTTCTCCATCAATAGTAGCTTTCCATCCGTTTTTATAATAATTTTCAGAAAACACGGCAAAACCTGCACTAGTATTGTTTGAAACGTATTTTAATTGATTCGGCTTGTAAGATGTTAATTGAATGGAAGAAGTTGAATCTTTTGCAATGCTTTCTGAACCTTTAAAGTCCTGACCTTCATTTATTATAGTATTTACAACTACAATTTTTTTAGTATCTAAATTATCCAACGCTTTCATTTCTTCATCTGCAGAACTAACAAATTTAACCTTCTCCACAAACCAAGCATTTCCATTCACAAAAGGATTAACTATAGGTACTTCTCCTTGTCCTGTGGGTACAATCACATATTTTACATTAAGCATATCCAACACCGGATTTCCTTTGGTAAAACTAAGTGTTTGAAAATCGATAGTATTGCCTAATTCACTGATGTTTTTCTCCACATTGTAATCAAACAATTGATCAAAACGTCTGGGTCTTACAGCACTATATCCGCCTACCGATTTATGAAAATATGACGTTCTCGCTTGCATTCTTCCCTGAATTTCGTAAACCCTATAAGTTGAAGTATCTTTTAAAATTTGATTGTCAATTTCGGTTGGTTCAAAAGGCATATCCACTTCACGAGCAGTTTTAAATTGGTCAGGATTGTTGTACACATAACGCTTGTCGACCATAAATAAATCAGCTACCATTAAAAATCCAACAGCAATCACAGCTGTAGTAGCCGCTAACTTATTTTGAATATACAACCAAAGTGCAACTGCAGCGATTGCAATAAATATACCTGATCGCAAAAGATCACTCGTATAAAAATTCATACGATCTTCTTTTAAGGCATTGATAAAATTAATACCGAAAGATTTATCTTGACTTTCGCCAAAAAGCTGAATCAATTGTTCGTCCATTGCACCTGAAAAATTAAAGACACCTTTAACCAAAAACAGGGCTACAATTACACCTAAACTTGTAGCGGCTGCTTTCCACAAACTGCTCCATTGTTGCTCTTTTTCCGTAGTAAAAAAAGATTGTAACCCCATAACAGCCAATACCGGAAGACATAATTCTAATACTACTTGAATAGATGAAACAGCTCTAAATTTATCATACAAAGGAACGTAATCGATAAAAAAACGGGTTAATACGTCAAAATTCTTACCCCATGAAAGTACTAATGACAAAATAACTCCTGCTAAAAAAACATATTTTATTTTTCGTTGATCGTGAAACAAGCCTAAAACGGCTAAAAAGAAAACTATGGCTCCAATATAAGCTGGAGCAGCAACAATAGGTTGGTCGCCCCAATAGGTTTTCCCATAATACTCAACTGTCTGTAACGCTTCGGCTGGTGTGGCACCGTAATTCAACAAAAAAGTATACAATGAAGAATCCTCTCCCAAGGTTTCACTATTACCCCCACCAAATAATCGTGGCGCAATCAAATTAAAACTTTCTGCGATTCCGTAACTGTATTCGGTAATGTAATCATGCTCCATAGCCGAATGGGTTGTGTTGACAGACCCGTCTGGTTTGAAAGTTAATTCACTTTTACCTCGGATGCTAAAATCGGTATATTCAGCAGTTGCCATTAAATTGGCAGCATTAACACCTACAGCTAGTATTCCAGCCACTACAAACACTCCAAAAGTTTTTCCAAGGACAATATACTCTTTGTTCTTTACAGCTAGGATTCCATAATAAATGGCCATAATCAGCAATAAAAACAATAAATAATAAGTCATTTGAAAGTGATTGGCATTGATTTCCAAAGCCGCTGCGATCATGGTAAGAATTCCACCCAGGATAAATTTTCTTTGAAAAACCAACAACACACCAGCCACTACCATGGGCATATAGGCAATAGCATGGGCTTTTGCATTGTGCCCGACTCCTAAAATAATAATTAAATAAGTTGATAAACCAAAAGCTAACGCTCCAAAAAAGGCTTTTAACGGATCTACTTTGAGCACCATCAATAGCACATAAAAGCCTAGAAAATATAGAAAAAGATAATCCGCCGGACGGGGTAAAAAACGTAAAGCATCATCCAAAGCCCCAATAGCATCGTTAGGATATTTTGCCCCCAATTGATACGTTGGCATTCCACCAAAAGCGCTATTGGTCCAATACGGTTCTTCATTGGTTTCTTTTCTAAAATCGTTTTGCTCTTTTGCCATTCCGGTATATTGTACGATGTCGGATTGGAAAATTTTATTTCCTTGTAATATCGGATAAAAATAGATCAACGAAACGATTGCGAATCCAACTATAACCAGTAAATGAGGAATTATTTTTTGTATGTTTTTCATGAATGTGATAAAAATAGAATAAGGTGCTAAAGTAATTAAAAAAAGGATATTGTTAAAATATCCTTTGGTGCATGGTAAAACCCATTAATTTATTTCTTCGTAATCGATATAATCGCCCACTTTTTCCTTTTCTTTTGATTGAAATTGAGCGGATTGAGTGGTTGTATTGTGCTGTTGCTCCTGCTGTTTATTGTATTGTTCTTGCATTTTTTCTTGCATTTTATGAACAGCTTTTTGCATGATAATAGGTGCAAATATTCGCAGAAGAAACTTGAACAAGTAATAACTTAAAATAATAATTGCTAAGGTTCGTAATAAGCTGGAGCCTGAAGCCATTTCCATAGGATCTAATTTTAAAATTCAAAAATACAGCAATTAGTTGGGAAAACTTCCAATTTGTTACTTAAAATTATGATAAAATAACTATTTTTGAGGATAAATTATATGCTATGAAGTCATTACCCTCATTTTTTAAAATTGGACTATTATTAGCCGTTCAATTTTCCTTTGCACAATTCACAGATGAGATCAATTCCAATCGACCCGGGAGATCGATGATGGCTTTTTCAGTTGGAAAAACCATTATTCAAGCCGAATCAGGCCTCAATTATGTTAGTGAAGATCACAAAACACTTGATTACAAAGCAACGGGTTTGATGGGAGAATTAGATGTACGCTGGGGATTGTTTTTTGAACAACTGGAATTCATTGCCGAAGTACAGTATCAAAAAGACACCTACACCGCAACGAATTTTGAAAAAAACCGTAGCGCACTAAAGAAAACCCTAATTGGTGCGAAATATTTGTTGTATGATCCCTTTAAAAATTATGAAGAAAAGCCAAATGTGTATAGTTGGAAAGCCAATCATCGTTTCAAATGGAGACAATTCATTCCGGCGGTAGCAGTCTATGCAGGGGCCAACTTGAACTTTACAGACAATCCCTACAATTTTGCTCCTTCTACGGTTGAAGAAGCTGTTATTAGTCCAAAAGCAATGGTTATAGCGCAAAATCAATTTGGCTCTCGCTGGGTATTGGTAACTAATATTGCTTATAATAAAATAGGAACTGATTTTGCGAGTATTGATTATATTTTAACACTGACACGTGGGTTCAACAAACGATGGTCTGGATTTATTGAAAACCAAGGATTTATGGGAGATTATTATTCCGATGGTATTGTTCGCGCGGGTGCTGCTTTTTTGTTTCACAAAGACATGCAAATTGATGCTTCCATTGGGAAAAACATAAAAGATACACCAAATATTATTTCGGGAGGCATTGGATTTTCTTGGCGTTTTTCAAAAAACTACCAAGAAATAAAAATGGAAAAAGACAATGGCAGTAAGATGGATAAAAAAATGAAAAAGAAAGGCGAGAAAGAAGCCAAAAAACGTAAAGATGCTGTAGAATAAATGATCACCATAAAAGAAGCGCTCACCAAAAAAGAAATGAAAGAATTCGTGCTGTTTTCTTTCGAATTATATAAAAATAATCCCTATTGGATTCCGCCTTTGATTGCAGAAGAATTGGAAACGTTTGACAAAACTAAAAATCCAGCTTTTCAAACAGCAGAAGCTCATTTTTATTTGGCCTACAAGGACAATAAAATTGTAGGCAAAATAGCAGCCATCATCAACTGGGATGAGGTCAACCAATTGGAAAAAAGAAAAGTACGTTTTGGTTGGTTTGATGTTATTGATGACATCGAAGTTACAAAAGCACTCTTAGATAAAGTTGTGGCATTAGGCAAAAAACATGAAATGGACCATATTGAAGGCCCAATGGGTTTCTCTAATTTAGACAAAGTTGGGCTATTAAGTGAAGGATTTGATCAAATAGGCAACATGATTACTTGGTACAGCATGCCTTATTATATTTCCCATTTTGAACAACTAGGTTTTAGCATAGAAAAAGAATATCATGAAAGTACCTTTTCATTTAATGATATTGACCCTACTCAATTTCAAAAGTTTAGCGGCCTAATAAAAGAACGGTATGAACTGAAAGTTTTGAATTTTTCCAAGACGAAGGACATTATGCCTTATGTGGATCAAATGTTTGAATTGTTCAATACTTCCTATTCAAAACTACAGTCTTTTGTGCCCATCAATGAGATTCAAAAGGCCTATTTTAAAAAGAAATACATCAGCTTTATCAATCCCGAGTTTATAAAATTCATCTTAGACAAAAACGGAAACATGATCGCTTTTGCAATTGTAATGCCCGGATTTGCTGAAGCCTTAAAAAAAGCCAATGGTAAATTGTTTCCGTTTGGGTTTTATCATTTATTACAAGCCCGAAAATACTCTAAGGAAGTGGTGTTTTATTTGATTGGCATAGCTCCAGAATACCAAAGCAAAGGAATTACAGCCATCTTATTTGATGAATACCATAAAGTATGTCAAGCCAAAGGAATTGAAACATGCATTCGAACTCCCGAACTTAAAGAAAATGTAGCCATTCAAAATCTATGGAAAAATTTTAATTCTAAAATAAACAAACGCAGACGAACGTATCGTAAAGCGCTATAAAAAAGGGATTCCAATTGGAATCCCTTTTTTTATTGTTTTCTTGGTGTTAGTCTACATTTTGCACATTGGCTTCTGCAATTTTAGCATACGTACCGTTGACTAGTTTTTCACGAATGGCTTCAAAAGCAGCCAATGTTTCATTGATATCATCGATAGTATGAGAAGCTGTTGGAATCATACGCAACAAGATAATTCCTTTTGGAATAACTGGATATACTACAATTGAAAGGAAAATACCATAATTTTCACGTAAATCATTTACCATAATCATAGCTTCAGGAATTGACCCTTCTAGGTAAACTGGAGTAATACAGGTATTGGTATCACCAATATTGAACCCTCTTTCTTTTAAACCGTTTTGCAATGCATTTACATTTACCCACAATTTATCTTTAATTTCAGACGAATTGCGCAACAATTCCAAACGTTTTAAAGAACCAATGGTTTGAATCATTGGCAACGCTTTAGCAAACATTTGCGAACGTAAATTGTATTTTAAATAATCGATTATGTCTTTATCTCCTGCTACAAAGGCTCCAATATTAGCCATAGATTTTGCAAATGTTGAAAAGTAAATATCAATTCCGTCTTGACAACCTTGCTCCTCACCTGCACCAGCCCCTGTTTTACCTAATGTTCCAAATCCATGCGCATCATCAACCAATAAGCGGAAATTGTATTTCTTTTTCATTTCCACAACTTCTTTCAACTTTCCTTGTTGCCCACGCATCCCAAAAACGCCTTCAGTTATAAATAGAATACCGCCACCTGTTTCTGTTGCCAGTTTGGTTGCACGCTGTAAGTTTTTCTCCATACTTTCAATGTCGTTGTGCTTGTAGGTAAATCGTTTCCCACTGTGCAAACGTACACCATCAATAATACAAGCATGTGCATCAACATCGTATACAATTACATCATTTCTAGTAACTAAGGCATCGATAGTAGACATGATCCCTTGGTAACCAAAATTCAACAAATAGGCCGATTCTTTCATCACGAAAGCAGCCAATTCTTGCTCTAATTGTTCATGATATTTGGTATGACCACTCATCATACGAGCACCCATTGGATAGGCAGCGCCATATTGAATGGCTGCATCTGTATCGGCTTTACGTACTTCAGGGTGGTTGGCCAAGCCTAAGTAATCATTTAAGCTCCAGTTTAAAATATTTTTTCCTTGAAATTGCATTCTTGGACCCAATTCTCCTTCTAATTTAGGAAAAACGAAATACCCCTCTGCCTGAGAAGCCCATTTCCCTAGGGGTCCTTTATTGTTCTGAATTCTTTCGAATAAATCTTTTACCATGATATATTATAGGTGTTAAAACGTGACAAAAGTATAAAGAAAAAAGTTTTTATAATAATTATTCCTAACGAAAAAATTACACTAGAAAAGAAATTCGAAAAATAACTTGTTAATTCACAATTTGGCTGTACATTTGTACCCGAGCGCACAGCAATGTGGTTACACGTTCATTTAAGAAGTCGGGGGCTCCACCTCGGCTTTTTTGCTTTTTATAAATCAAAATTTATACATTATGCAACTCGTATTTGCTTCCAACAACAAAAATAAAATTCAAGAAATTCAAGCGTTGGTCCCATCAGACTTTCATATTTTGAGTTTGGATGATATCGGTTGTACCGAAGAAATACCAGAAACAGCCGATACCATCGAAGGCAATGCCATTCTAAAAGCCAATTATGTAACCCACAACTATGGTTATCCTTGTTTTGCAGACGATTCAGGTCTTGAAGTAGAGACTCTAAATGGAGCGCCTGGCGTTTATTCAGCACGCTATGCGGGCGAACAAAAAAGTGCCGAAGACAACATGAACAAACTACTGCATGAATTGCACCAAGTTTCCAACAGAAAGGCCAATTTCAAAACCATCATATGCTTGAACATAAACGGATCGCAACACCTCTTTACAGGTATTATTAACGGTGAAATCACTACAGAAAAAATAGGCGCAAATGGCTTTGGCTATGATCCTATATTTATAGCTGACGGAACTAACAAAACCTTTGCAGAACTTAGCATGCAAGAGAAAGCAGGCATCAGTCACCGCGGTATTGCAGTAGCTCAACTACTGGCCTTTTTATCAAAAAAATAAGCAGCATCAACCTATTCCAGTGCTTTTTTGCTAAAAAATCAAATTCAAAAAATAATTAACTAATTGTAAATCAATAACTAACAAATTAGTTTATGTAGTATATTAACCCTACCTTTGCACCCAATTTAAAATACTATATGAATAAATTTGAACAATTAGGATTGAATGAGTCGCTACTGCTGGCGATTAAAGATCTAGGATTTGAGAATCCGTCAGAAGTGCAAGAAAAAGCGATTCCAGTACTATTGGAACAAAACACAGATTTAGTTGCCCTAGCGCAAACAGGAACAGGAAAAACCGCCGCTTTTGGTTTTCCACTAATTCAAAAAATTGATGCTGAAAATAGAAATACGCAAGCATTAATTTTATCGCCAACACGAGAATTATGCTTACAAATCACAAATGAGATTAAATTATACTCAAAATACATAAAGGGGTTACATACGGTAGCTGTTTATGGTGGTGCAAGCATTACTGAACAAGCTAGAGAAGTAAAACGTGGTGCCCAAATTATTGTGGCTACACCAGGTAGAATGCAAGACATGATCAATAGAGGTCTTGTCAACATTAAAAACATTGATTTTTGTATCCTTGATGAGGCAGATGAAATGTTAAACATGGGATTCTACGAAGATATTTGTTCCATACTATCGGATACTCCCGACGAGAAAAACACGTGGTTATTTTCGGCCACAATGCCAGCTGAAGTAGCGCGTATTGCAAAGAAATTTATGGCCGCTCCAGTCGAAATTACCGTAGGTAGTAAAAACTCAGGTTCGGCAACCGTATCGCATGAATACTACTGTGTAAATGCACGTGATCGATATGAAGCTTTGAAACGTTTGGCAGATGCCAACCCAGATATTTTTTCTGTGGTTTTTTGTAGAACGAAAAGAGACACGCAAGCCGTAGCTGAAAAATTAATCGAAGATGGTTATAATGCAGCTGCCTTGCACGGGGATTTATCGCAAGCGCAACGCGATGGGGTTATGAAATCATTTAGAGGGCGTCAAATTCAAATGTTGGTAGCTACAGATGTAGCGGCCCGTGGAATCGACGTGGATAACATTACGCATGTAGTGAACTATCAATTGCCCGACGAAATAGAAACCTACAACCACCGTTCGGGTAGAACCGGAAGAGCAGGTAAATTAGGTACTTCTATCGTAATCATTACCAAAAGTGAAATCAGAAAAATACATACTATCGAGCGTATTATCCAACAAAAATTTCAAGAAAAGACCATTCCATCCGGAATTGAAATTTGCGAAATTCAGTTGTTACATTTAGCCAACAAAATTAAGGATACCGAAGTAGATCATGAAATAGACAACTACTTACCTGCTATCAATGAAGTATTGGATGGTTTATCAAAAGAAGAATTGATTAAAAAAATGGTATCGGTTGAATTCAACCGTTTCATCAATTACTACAAATCAAAACGTGACATTACCGGTGAAAGAAGTAATGATCGTGAAAGAAGCTCTGAGCCAAGAGAAATTAGAGCCGGAGATCCTGTTCGCTATTTCATCAACATTGGAACAAGAGATGATTTTGATTGGATGCAATTGAAAGACTTCATCAAAGAAACCTTAGATTTAGGTAGAGATGATGTATTCAAAGTAGATGTTAAAGAAGGGTTTTCTTTTTTCAACACCGATGGAGAACATACCGATAAAGTGATGTCTATACTGAATGGCTATGACATGAACGGTAGACGCATCAACGTAGAAATCTCTAAAAACGACGGCGGTGGAAGACGCGACCATAACGGAAGAAATTCTGGCGGTGGTTTCGGTGGCGGAAGACGCGAAGGTGGCTTTAGAGGCGAAAGAAGCGGAAGCGCTCCAAGAAGAGAAGGTGGACGCGATGGTGGATTCAGAAGCGATCGCAACAGTTCGGCTCCAAGAAGAGAAGGCGGATTTAGAGGAGAAAGAAGCAGTACTGCTCCTCGAAGAGAAGGCGGATTTTCAGACAGAGCACCTCGTCGTGCTGAAAGCACTGGAGATACAGCAAGACCAAGAAGACCAAGAAGAAGTTAACACCTATTCGTTAATTTTCTTATAAAATTACCAAAAACTACAAAATATCATCTTTAGATTCGTATTTTTGAATCATTATTAAAAAGAATGAGATATTTTGTAGTTTTTTTATTAGTACTAATGACCACATCAGCTTGGTCACAAAAAGACACCTTAGTAAATATTAAAGGTACAGTTGTTAATAGTACTACAAAATTACCCCTAAGCAATGTAAACGTAATCAATGCCACTCGCGTTACTGGAACAGCAACAACAGGCAGTGGTACTTTTGCAATTGCAACAAAACTAAACGATACCCTGCTCTTT
>JACCDG011260732.1_pt1 | contig 17163 bp, 43 predicted proteins | sample 7442471 | NCBI WGS metagenome assembly JACCDG01 (sample SAMN15323444, study PRJNA562643) | freshwater metagenome | isolation source: river surface water | place: USA:Blue River Watershed | collected 2017-08-17 | reverse complement strand
TGTAGCCATAATTTGTCCCTGGATATTAATCTTAGATTCAATATTCAAATTTGATTCTAAGTCCTGGTTAAGACTAATTAAATGAAGTTTCATATATTCGATAAACTTAGATGACTTAGTCAAAGTAGCCCTCCGCCCATAGTCCCTGCATAAAACTAACAGCCATTTCCAAATCATTCCTAAGCTCAGTCTTATCCATTAAATCGGACGGGTACCTAAGATAGAACAACTTAGCATCGTGTACAGCATTAATCATTCTATTTAGATCGGATTCAGTATAACCTAGCATAAGTCATACTCCATATCCCAAGATACATCAGGCCAATTTAAATCATATTGAGCACTCTCTACATTACCTAAATCGTCAACGTGAGAATTAATTTTATCCCACGCCTCCTGTTCATTATTAGCCATTACGCTACCTGCTAATTTAATTACAAAGTCATAACTTCTCATAGGTAGTCTTCATCTCCCTCTTTAAGATTATAGAATTTATTAAACTCATCTTGGATAAACCTATCTCCTGACATTTCAGCAAATTGTTTATCTGCATAATATTGACCCTCGTCAAGATTATTATTAATCCAGTCTTCTAGCAATTGCTCTGCTATATCTTGATAGACAGCATCAATTACCATTTGATTTACATCTTCTAAGAAACTAGACATTTAGCGCCTCCTCCTGTGTATAGGTTTTCTGATTTGCTAATAATACACTATGGGTCTGACATTCTGCCATTTCCACTTCATTCTGCCAAGAACCCTCATTGCATTCAGAGCAGAATTCACCGCAGTCATTCTCGCAGTAATCTAATGTATCAAAAGATTGACAAGCATAGCAGCGATTCTCATATTCTAGAATAGTCTTAACATCACCACGGACAATCTCTAGTTCTCCGCCCCAGCCTGTTTCTTCCTCATACTCTAATGTAAGAAGAGAGTTAGGAACAAGATTACTTAGTTTAGTTAAGATAGTTACAGCAGGTGACCAAGCAGTCTCATATTTGTAGACAAGCCAGTTGTCTTGACCATCTGATTTATATTCAAGTAATTCTGTATTTGAATACTCTTCATCATCACGAACGGCTACATCCCACTTAGTTCCCCAGTTGGAGTTATTCCACGAATACCAATCCTTCTGAGTTTTAGCAAACTCAACAGACTTCTTAAACCAATCAGGGTCATTAGTGTCAATGCCACCACGAGAAGGCTGGCAAGCATATTCCTCATCAGTAATACCGTCATCTTTATATGAGTGGATATTGTGGAAGGCAAAGACAGGATTATTATATTCAACCTGCTTAATTTTGGTGGGGAAACCCATAGAAGAGATATCACCCATACCATAGTTCTCCATTGCTAATGTGAATGGACGATTAAGTCTTTCTTTGATAGAATCAATTTCCTCTTTTGGTCCTTGAATAGTTAACGTGTTGTAACACCAATTTGGCATTTTATATCCTTTCGCTAATAACCCAATTATATATTAGACCACTGACATTTGTACATAGGATATGGGTGTGTTTCACACCACATTATGTATGATCAGTTTATTTGTCTCAATATGTGAAATTTCCAGGGAATATATTTGACACCCGTAAAAGAGATATGATACCCTCACGTCTTTTGGGGGCCAAGCAAAAATCCCCCAGGCAAGCTGGGGGATCTAAACAAGTAAGGCTGCTAGCAGAACGAAAGGAATTTAGTAAACGCTGCTTTACTTAGCGACTTGGCCAAACGCCTAATAGCCGCACCCTACTATTCAATGAACAGGCCCACTAGGACCTATTCATATTATAGCATATCTTGGTTAACTAAACTGAGAGAGTAACGTCAGCATACTTCTCAACAAAGTTACTTAGGTCCATAGTAAAGAGCGCTTCATTGCTCATCCCGTTGACCTTGTTATCCAAATCATTACGTGGAGCCTCTTCGTGAAGACTAAACGTTTGCTGATTGAAATCGACAATGGCAATCTTGTGCTCATTATCGCCAATCTCATTTACGTGCAGGCCCCATCCAGTTTCTGAATTCCAGTCATCTGCTACCATTTGGCTAATGGTAATACGTGTAGCATATGATGGGTCATTCCACCTAGGACGTGCTTTAAACACTGCCTCTGCTAATCGAGCAAGCATTTGATGGCCCGCCCAGTGCCCGTACAGTACAATTGTGTTTCCGTTCGGTTGTACAAATCCGAAGTTTGCTCTGTCTCCCATATTTATTCCGCCATTTCTGTTAGTTGTGGTACTTCTTCTTTTTTATTTAATTCTATCATTTCAAATGAGACCTTGTCAAGGGCCTCTTTGTTTTTATTGTAGTGGTGGCCACAAAAGAATAACTCACCATCTACTAGTTTAATTAGATACATAGCTTGAGCTGTACCGCATTGATCACAGCCAATCCATCTAGTTAGATCCTCAGAGGTCATAGTCAACGGTTCCAAATTCAATACGGTCTGCAATGTCATCGTATACTTGGCCATCATCCTCAGATTCAGCCCATACACGAATGTTTGCGACAATTACTTCACGAGCAAATTTGACGCCATCTTCGAAACCATCTTGGTAATCCATTTTTATCTCCCTGTGTATCCTGTCGGTTCGTAGTCTGAGACATAAGTTTCTTTTAGATTAAACTTATCACGAATGCGACTTACTTTCTCAATACTACCAGTTCCAATGTTGAATGTCAATGGTGCAATTGCGACTGGGTCGAGCCCCATAATTTGAGCATCCCAATAGGCCCTCTCCATAGAGAGCCTATCAGGAGCAGTCAACTCAAAATACATTATGCTTCCCTAACGTGACATACTTCTTGGTCATCAATTTGAATGTTGCCATTGTTTGCATCAACATACAAAGAATCTGTAATCTCTGACTCAAGGTCATAGTCTTCTAACAGATTTAATGTAACTGTTCCGCTAACTTCGATAGTTGCAGTAAACTGGATATCTCTAGTTAGTTCGATACCAAGCGCTTCAGCAATTGACTGAAGAGTTTCCTGGTCGTCTGACATTTCATATGCCTCAAGAATAATATCTTTAACTGTATTAATCTTAGACTGAAGAAGGCTAACAGTCTTCTGTGACTGGCGCCCATTGTGTAGGTCCCACTCAAGGCTGGTAACCTTGGATGTTGTGTATTCAGGGTCAGAGTAACCGTGCAACACTTTATATGTAACTAGTAAGTTAGGATTGTATTCCACTGCAGGTGAATGAAATGCATCCGAACCAATTGTTGTTGTCTCTTCCATTGTATTTCCTTTCGTTTCTGTTGGTGTAATTGTAGCGTGTTCCACTGACAATAAGGTTGGTTTACGGCCACAAGGACATGTGATTTCCATCACACCAGACGGGAATCCAAATCCATCTGATGATGTTAGTTCGATTAGACAATCACATTCATCTGGGTCGCAGGCAAATGTGTACTTGCTTGATATTAGTTCGTTTGACATGCTGAGAATTATACACCTGGCCACTGACATTTACAAGGATTTCAGGGGATTTTTTATGTGATCCGTAACACAGAAAGCTGGCCTTCAGATATGCGGGCGTCTCATTATATGAAACGCAAATCTCATTCCTGGCGATCCATAACGGACTTGAACCGTCGACCTCTACCGTGACAGGGTAGCGCTCTAACCAACTGAGCTAATGGACCAAATGGTGAGCAGTTTTGAATCTTGCTCAGGATTTTTTTATTTAGAAAGTTGCAACCATTCGATACAACTTATTTTTTTCAGCGGTGAGAACAGGGTCAAATCCAGAAGCACCAGCCATTAGTGTTTCAGAATTTCCACGACCAGAACGGAAATAGTCAAGGCGTTCAGTAAGCGCATTGAAAGCACCCCATTTTGTTCCCTTGATATTAGCGTTTGTAGGTGAGTTATGATAAAGGTCATCAAGCAAGACAACTTTATTTTCCCACTTCTTCAATGCACCCTTAGCGTCCTTCTCAGGCTTTGGGTAGATTGTCTGAATCAACTTTGAGAATTCAGCGTCAGTAATTGACTGAGTGTAAAGTGCTTGTGCTTGCTTTTCGAATTCATCGAAATAACCAAGAGCAAGACCAAGAGTCTCACGAGCAACTTGAATACGACCTTCAACAGATTGCGTGTGGCGAATCTTGAAAGATTGCTTTGCATTACGCATTGCAAGATTCAATGTGTTTTGGCAGACTACACGAACAGGTGTAACCGCTGCTTGAACGGCAACAGAACCATCGTGGCTTGTCCATACAATGAGATATAGTTTTGTCTCATCGTTAGCGCCTTGTGGGTCAAGAACCATTGTGCGAGGAATATCAACAGTTCCGAACACAACTTTGCCCTTCTTTAGAGAGCCAGCAGATTCCCAACGGCAATCAGCATTGGCGTCGTGAATAGCGTCAGCAAATGCGAACAATTCTTCATTCTGCACAGGCTTGTAACGCTTACCAACAGTAGCGAGAACATCAGTTCCGCCATTGAATGGGTTATCACGAATAACCAACTGAGCGTCTGATACATCATTCCAAGATTCTGAAATGTGGTCAGTTAGTGGAGATAAACGAACATTCCAGTTCGCCAACTTTGCTTCTTCAAGCATTGTTTGAGTAGTTACATCTTCATCTTGATTGAAGATACGATTGGCAAGATTATGCCAAGCAGGTTTTCCACGAAGAGCAAATGCAACTTCGCCATTTTCTATTTATAGATTATGAGCCATATTTATTTCCTTTCGATTTGTAGTTGATTGCAATTATAGCAGGGGGGACTGACATTGTCTAGATTAGTTAGTCATTTGTCCGATTTGTCCAGTGTGATCATTCTCACAAATTTTGGGGGATTGTGGATAACTGTCGTAAGCCTGTGGATAACCCCGCAGCTCTGCGGGCATCTCACATTATGAGAAAGGGAAATGGGGCGGGATCAAACCCGCCCCAAGCTTTTATCCAAGCAATTTAGTTAGTTCAGTTTTCTTTGGTAAGACTTCCATTGGTAAAAACAAAGCAGTTGTTTTCTTTTTCTTTAGATTATCATACACAAACGCTTTGACATTTCCTTGAAACCTGCGGAGATTAGAAAATACAATTTCAGTTAGGTATTCTTTGTCCACGCCTTGTTCTGAGTAAAGAGTAAGGTCGTTAGCCTTTACTTCATCATAGATTTCTATTCTATAACGATTTTTCATTTTGTTCCTTTGTTAGTAGGGATTGTAATTATAACATTGGGGGCTAGATTTTGTCTAGCCCCCATAAGATTATGCGCCGATTTTTACCATAGCCCAACGCATACCCTTTTCAGTATTCAATCCTAGTTTAGTTAGATTAGGACGAATAGAAACGATTTCTGCGATTGTTCCTGTAATACCCGACTTGCCTGTGGTGAATACATCTCCCTTGCGGTAGAAGCGACCCTTAGCAGTATCTAGTATTGGTGCCATTTGTTTTTCCTTTCGTTAGTGGGTGGTTGTGAGCAGTTTATAGACTTGCTCAGGTCGTTGCTTGTTATTTATAGATAACGAGCAATAGCGTTGTAAGTAGAAGTTGAAACTACTTCCTCATCTGTCATTTTCAGAATACGGATAGCGTTTTCAATTTCCTCTTTCATCTCGTTGTAAGTGTGTTGATGAATTACCTCGTAGTCCTTTTCAGGTTCAGCAGGAAAATCGCTTTCATTTACAATCAGGTCAAAATCTACATTGAGAGTTTTGTTCCAAGAGCGATAGTTTGTGCGGAGATTTTCTGCCTTTGAGAAGTGTTCAATAGCCCACTTACCAATTTCTTTCTGCCATTTTTCACGGGCTTTCTGATACTTTGCCTCGTTAGCACCTTGCTCAGCATAAGCCTTCTTGACTTCTGCTAACTTGGTTTCTAGTGCCTTGATTACCTTTTGTGTAGGTATCTTGACATTTATTGCTTTTCCTCTAGCCATTTGATTTCCTTTCGTTTGGTTGTTGAGAGTATTATAGCAGGGGGGTCTGACAACCCCCCTGCCGTTGTATTACTTAGCAGATACGCTTGTCCAGCGTTCTTGTCCCTCTACATCAAGTAGCACACGATTTACACCGCTTGGGTGGTTGTCAATAGCCTTGACAATACCTGTGATACCGCTTGTAGTTGTTGTGTAGGTCTGCCCTACTTCTAGTGTTGTTGCCATTTTTGTTTCCTTTCGTTTAGGGGTTTATTGTAGCAGAAGCCACCGACAATTAGTAGCCTCTGCTTGTGTGATTTTAGTCACAATTAGGTAGCCACGCATCTAAGTGGTGTTGTTCCACAATAGCCGATGCAGGGGCAAAGTTACTTCCTCGATACGATACGCCTTTAGGCATTTCGATCAATTTGTTATAGTCCTCATCCCAATAAGCGTCAATAGCCTCGATGCAAGGCTCGACCATTGAGAGCGGGACGGGTGGGTAATGATTACCCTGTAAGTGATAGCCAATAGCAGTTTCTAGGTCTAAGCCTAATTCATCTGACGCAAGGTCATAAGCGAGATTACTTCCCATTATTCGTTCTCCTCTAAGATAGTTTCTGATAGGTTGTCCATTTCATCTATTGTAGCAACAAGGTCTGACATTTCCTGTTCCGTCAATAGGATTTTAGTTACGCCATCTGCCACCTTGCTTGAAAGAGCGGCAGAATACATAAATAAATACTTAGCAAAGATTTCATCTGAGAGTTCATTTCTGCGTGTGTGTAATTCACCCGCAAGAGCCATTATGTCCTCATCAAAGATACTATCTTTAGTTACATCTAAGATTTCAATAGCAGTAGATAGCATTAGTTAGCCACCTTTAGAATTGCGTAAGTTCCGCCTGCGTTGATTTCGTCAATTTTAGGTTGGATAGCAGGCAAGATAAGTTCTTTTAGCATTCCCTCTAGCATAGCAATTTGTGAGTATTCATCTAAGGATAAGAAGCGTTGCGCTACTGGGTGAGTTTCATCAAACTCGGTTACAAAGTTTAGGGAGTGTTTTACTGTTTTCATTTTTTTACCTTTCGTTGTTGTTATTCCGCAATTATAGCCTAAGCCACCGACAATTAGTAGCACCGCCTCGGCGTGTCGCAGCTTTTGTGAGATTTATCACAAATTCTAGGGTTATCCACAACTCACCCGTAAGCCTGTGGAAAACCCCGCAGTATTTGCGGGCCCTTTACTCTTCTTCGTCCCAAATTTCTGGATCTACTTCTTTCAAATATTTTATTGCAGCTTCTCTCTGATCTTCATCGCCCATAACAGTAGCTAACAGTGCACCAAAGTACTTCATTTTTATTTCTCCTATTTTTTAGTTGCGCTAAATCTAATATCTGCTTTACCATAAACACATAAGCCACATGACACGCAAGCGGACCCATTGCTAGAGATAAGCGGAATTTGTTTATTATTTTCAGGACACTTAGCACCAGGCTTGCCCGTCAATTCTTTCATTGTGCTTTCAGTGACAGCGAATGTCTTCCCTAAGTAAGCAAGGCGAATACCGTCGTTTAGTTTTAGTTCATGAGCGATATCTTTATTCTCATCATCCGTTGAATAGTAAAGTGATAAGTTAGGAATGTCTTTTAGAATAAGCGCTGCAGACTTTACTCGTGTGTATACCCAAAATTGAATGTCAGGTTGTTCTTCAATAACTAGGCGCCATGCGTGTGCGTAGTCATCATTGAAAAAATCGCCGTCCCAGTGGATACGGAATAACATCTTAGCATTGCGCTTTACACAATCAGCCTTGAATTCTGCAATCATATCGGAAAGTAAAGAATACATTTCGACACGGTCCGCATTACGTAGTAATTCCCAGTTGTGTAAAAGGTTAGCCCTTACTCCCTTGTATACTTTTTCCAATTTGCCAGCGTAGCAAACAGTCTCACAGATAGACGTTGCACCAGGACATGAGAAATTTTTTCCTGCGGGTAGGCCAAAGGTATTGGCAATTGTTGGGGTTTTTCCATTAGGGGATACGGCATTGGCGACTTTCCTATCGTTAGAACGTTTTAATTTCATGAGTTGACCTTTCGTTAATTAAGAGAATAATACCATGGCCCACTGACATTTTCTACAACCCGCCCAAAATTCTAGGGTGATTTTGATCACACCCGTAACGACACGCCCGACTCCGCAGCTCTGCGGGCTAGTTGAAATTTCAACTACTTTTATTGATCGATTTTATTTTTATGTTTTATTTTGCGTGTGTATTTTTTTTTATTGCGAACAGGTTGCGCCGCATTACTGCGACGCAATTCCTGAATGCGTTTTACTTTATTTCGAAGTGAAGTTTGGAACATTATATCCACTCGCTTCGTGAAATCGTTTTACATCAAATCGGGGATTATCTTTTGCGAACATCTCCGCAAAATCATTTACCATTTTAGAAAATAAAGCAGGGTGAGTTTTATTACTCGCATACTTTAGAATTTCTGCGGTAGCGATATAATCTTTTCTAGTCATCATTTTACTACGACCCTTCTTCCTTCACGATAAAATAATTTTGTGTAGCATTTGCCATTTGGCGTGTATAGATTTACAGTTGAGTATTCGTTAGCAAATCCCCAATCGGTGAATAGGAAAAAGTTTTCCCAAGCACCATATTCGTTTTCATATTCGGCAGACCAATGCGGAGCATTTGAGTCATAAGCGCAAGTTAGTTTATACATTTAGATATTCCAATCTTCTACGGCGCACTCACACGCTTCCACATCATAATTGTTTTCATCTCCCCAAAATAGGAAGCCAGCACCGCCACACTCATCACAAGCAACGGCGATTATTTCTTTTAGATTATTTACCATTTTAGTTTTCCTTTCGTTTTGTTATTGGTATTGTATCAGTTGCCACTGACAATTGGCAAAACTGGAGAGCCCTCTAGTTCTAAGCCAATTTCAAGAGTTAGCATTTCATCGGCGGTGGCTTCGGATAAATCTACCCAGCCAGCACCCTCATCATTCATTCTAAAAATTTCAATGTATCCCATTATTACGCCTCCATTCTTACGGCGACAGTAGCCCAAAAATCCTCACGAAGGATTTTTCCGTCATAGGTAGGGCGAACACGAACACGATAAGCGGTTGTATTTTCTCCATACCAAATTTCTGGAGCGATTTCCGCTTCTTGGATAATGCCGTCAATCTTGCGAGAGCGTGAGCGATAGTATTTTCCCTCTAATAGGGCTGAAGGTGTGTAAATCAGTGCGGACATTTTGTCCCCTTTCGTTTGTTGATACCTGAAATTATACACGAACCCACTGACATTTTCACATTACTAGCCAGTAAATCCAAATAGTGAGACGCTCAAGCCGTGTGTTCTTCGTCACATCAAAATGTCCGATTTGTCTGTCAAATCGACACGCCGCAGAATTCAGGGAATTTTATAACAAATCCGTAACGACACGCCCGACCCCGTGCCTTTGCGGGCCTGTCAAGCCGACACGCCGTTGTGTCGGTGTGATTTACCTCACAATTTCAGTAATCTGAAATTCTAACGGCAACAGTAGCCCACTCATCTTTGAGCGAACCCGTTGGGCGATAGCGAATTGCGAAAGCCTCATAACCCTCTTCAGGATAAACATCTTCACGCTTTTCCGCAAAGTTTATTATTCCGCCATTGAAACGACGGCGGAGAGAAGTCGGTGAATAATACTGATCCACCAACAAATCAACAATTGAATAACCTCTCATTGGTTTTCCTTTCTAATAGTATTGGATAGAATAGCAAGAGCCTCAGCTTTGCTTTTTTCACGTTGCTCTTCAACGTGCTTTTTGAATTCTTCTAAATTCATTTTACACACTCGCAATCTTTATGAGTAGGGAGAGAGAATAAATACTTTAGCAAAGCCTTACGCTCTGCGAAAGAGATTTCGGGGTGAAAGTTTTTCACACCGCCGTGTTGATAATCAAACACAATTTTATTGAAAGTTTTTTCGGATAACATTATGCCACCCAACTTTCTTGAGTGTATGCTAACCACTCACCAAGAGTCATCAAACCCTTGTATTCATTACAATTTACGCAATAAAACTCTGAAGCATAATCAGAGCAAAAAACGCAGACGATTTGATTTGCTTCGTCAGCACTTACATTTTCGAGAGTAATCTCTCGGATTTTATTTAGTGTAGTCATTTTGACCACCTTTCTTGAAATAACCTTTATTTCATCTTGATACCTAGTATCCTACCATAGACCACTGACATTTTGACCCGTTTTTCGGGCGTGTCGCAAAACTATTTTTGTGATTTAGGTCATGTGGATAACTTACGCTCAAAATCCAGGGGTTTTCCACAGCTGTGCATAAGCCTGTGGATAACGCCCGCAAAAGACTGCGGGCCGATCTGACTTTGTCAAATCGACACGCCGACTATAACCCGTTTTCTTTTATGTCTTTTATCACAGCAATTACTAGCGGGATAGTAACTCCCGCTAGTAGTAATTGGACGGCGGTAGTTAGTAGGCGATTAGTAGTCATTAGTTATTCTTCTTTCTCTTATAGATTTTGTAAGCGATTATGGCAATAGTAGCGGGAATAAGAACCTGCCAAGATAGTGCGATATAGCAGACATAGGTATCAAACTCTAAGCCGTAGTCATTTAGTTCTAGTGTCATTATTCGTATGTCTCCCAATCTAGTGTAAGTTCTTCTTCATCTAGCATATCGCTATCTGCTAAGTTTTCGTAGTAGGCTTTTTCCCACTCTAAGTTTTCTTCTATTCCGATATAGGCATCTGCTACATCTGCTTGGATAGTATCCCATTTACTCATCATTACTTTACCTCTACTTCTCTAACGATAAAGGAAAATCCTTTACCTAGTTTTTCTAATTCTTTCATTACGGATAAGATTTCTTCGCTATTGCTAGCCTTGTTATTTACGCTTAGTAGTTGGCTACCTTGCCATAGTGAGTATGTGATTGTCATTTACTGTTCTTCTTTCTGTTAGTTTCTAATAAGATAAAGGTATCGTATAGGGCTGACATTTTCAACCTTATAGGGGGTGTGTTGCGTGTGAGTTATCTCACACGATTTTCCATAACCCAACGGCTTTCGTTAGGTGATAGGTAGCGGTGAGAGATAAGACCCTCAGAGGCTACCATATGGACATAAGCCATACGGCTAATGTAGTTACCATTAGCAAGGCGAAAGATATTCTTATCTTTCGTGTTACTACTAGCCATAGGGTGGCTAGGTTCTACTATTACAGAGATACTATTCATTAGGGTTACTCCCAACTTCTAGTAGTAGCGAATACTACACGCTTACTAGGCTTGTAGTTTTCTAACTCTCTTAGATTACACTCTAAGATGTAGTTAGTCTTTTCGACTAGGTCTAGGTAAGACCAAGCCTTTTCTTCGGTATCGAATAAGACACCTAAGCAAGTGCCGAACACATTACTTTCGGACTTTGATTGAATTTTATAACTTAGTGAAAACATTTTGTTTTCCTTTCTTTGTAAGAACTTTTCTTACTTTCTATACCTATAACTTTACAGGGGGGGTCTGACATTTTCAAGGGTATAAGTCGGTCAAATCGGACATTTTGAAAAAAATCTTTGGAAATTAGCGTGATATACCTCACAATATGGGCGCACTATATGGACAAATCGGACATTCCAATACCCTGGATCATACAAATTAAAATCCTATTAACATTTCTATAAATCTAATATTGTAGTTGACTAGAAATATTTTTATTAATCTATTGACCAAGTAAAATCGGCGGTGTTATAATTAAGATCTGGTTTTCGGGGGGTTTACACTAAGACTCAATATACCAAGTAACACTTGGGATTCTTAGTAAAGCTTCTCTCTTGCTCAACTATAACATTTTTGTTAAAGGGGGGAAAGGGGGGTTTTGCTAAAATCTAATTCCCAAGTATCCAATTAGAAAAAAAATATATATTAACATTTATATATTATAAATATTATAGTCGACTAGGATTAATATGAGTATGAAATACACTTCGAGTAATACTAAATGTGATTTCTGTGATAATCCAAAATACGTAGAGAGATTAAACAATAAAGGTGTACTAGAGAATTACTGTGTACACTGTATTGAAAAATTAAAAAGGCGGGGAAGCTAGAAAACTCTCTTGCTATAATTAACCTATATGATCCTTATATTAGGCATTATACAATGAAGAGTGAAAAACTCTCAATAGCCAAGCAGAAGGCACATTTGGCTACATACATTCGAAACCTCAAAGAAAATTCACCTTGCAGAGACTGTGGGAAGTTTTATCCATACTATGTCATGGATTTTGACCACGTCCGTGGCAAGAAGCATGCCAATGTTATGGAATTAATCCCAACCTTGTCTAAGAAGAAGATAGATGAAGAAATAGCTAAATGTGAGATCGTTTGTTCTAATTGTCATCGTATTAGAACTCATATAAGACGTATTAGTAAGAAAAGCGCATAACTTTTATCTCCCGCCCGTTTAAGCCACTTTGTACCCTTGGGTACCAGATATGGGTAGTTATCGGCTCTAAGACCCCGTAGAGGGATTTTAAGGCATATTCTGGAAAATGGCATGATATGGAAAAATGGTTCTTTCTACCGTCGCACTTTTTTCGGCGCACTTTTCAATTCGCACTTTATTTAGTATACTAGAATTTATAATGGACCATAGCTCAGTTGGCAGAGCGTAGAGCTGTTAACTCTAATGTCCCAGGTTCGAGCCCTGGTGGTCCAGCTTTACCTCTGTAGTTCAGTGGATAGAACAATGGACTTCTAAGCCATGTGTCGCAAGTTCGATTCTTGCCAGGGGTGCGCCTCCTTAGCTCAATAGGCAGAGCAACGCACTTGTAATGCGTAGGTTGACAGTTCGATTCTGTTGGGGGGCTCAGTTTCTTTCTATTACCATAACTGCAACCTCAGTTGTAGTGTTTGGATCTTCTGATATTCCAAAAAGCTTATCTTTAAATGACATATTTTCTAATGTTATTGGTGGCCCGTCGTGTTCTACTCTTAATCCGTAGTTTGTTAAAGAAACATTATCACTACCTATAAGAGCATGCTTGTTTGCGCTAGTATTTGTTATTACTATTGAATAGTGAGAATCTACCACATCAGTAAATGTTATTTCTGCTGGGGTGTTATTTAGTGTCACTAGCTTAGTTCTAATCATTCTATTATTATACCGCTAAAAAGGACAAAACCCAATCAGAGGCGGATCCGATTGGGTTCTGCTGATCTTGCGATCATGTACTGGGAGCAAATTTTGTGGGATGCTACAACCAGTACATATAGAGTATAAAATAACCTCTATCTAAAGTCAATAGTTAATCCCAAAGATTAGCCTGTCTTGGGTCAAATCTCCAAACGGCTTCTTTATATTTTACATCTTCAGTTAGGTCGTATAATATATCCATAAGTACTTTGCAGTCTTCGTGCTTCCACGTTAGGTTACATTGACCATCTTCTACATTTAGGCATTTATTTAAATATGATTCTACTTTTTCTACCATCCACTTTAAAGCTTCAGAGGATTTTGATATGTCTTCGTAATCTGTTTTTTCCGCCCTATTCATCTTATAGGCTATTTGGTCAAGATACAGTTTCTTCATTTTCGCCTTGTGGTGTAAATGATGGAGACGGACCTAAAAGAAATCCCTGGTCATGATATTGAACCATCTTAGATACATCCTCTGGTCCAACTAGCTTATTTGCTATCAATGTCAATAAGTCATAAATTCTGTGTAGCATAATGTAATTTACCATAGGCAAATTATCTTCTAAATTCTGTGGCTGTTCATTTTCTGTCATCTGGTCTACCTAAATCTTCCCAAAACTTTTCACGACCCATTTGGTCTGTTTCTTTTATTTGTCCGCCGTCGGTATTAATTTGAATCGACGGCTCTTTTGATTTTTCCATATAGCTCCAAACCAATATTGTTTTTATACTGACAAGATAAACAGTATAGATAAATTATACCGCCATTAGTTTCGTTACACATCAAAGGGCCCTGATCCATAGGACATTCAAGTCTAGGAACAAGGCCCTCTTCTGAGAGCGAAAGGTACTTAGACACATATTGTATCTTCATGTACCTTCCTTTCTAATTTGGGAATTTGTTTAGAAATTCCTTATATCGGTCTCCACCTAATGAAGACCAGGATGACCAATCTAAGCCGCCCTTAGTCATATAATACGTTATCTCTGCGTTTATTACTGGGTCAAACAATAAAATGTTTGACTTTAGATCAAATTTTTCTTTACGATCAATGCCGAGTTCACCCAACATATTAATCTGAAAAATTCCGTAGGAACTGTCTCCAGTTTTCCTGTTACCATTGTAAGCCATAGGTCTTGAATTAGATTCTGACTTAGCAATAGCCCAAGCCTGTTTAAGGGCTTTTCCTTCAAAGCCAACAGCTGATAGGAGTTCTTTTAGTTCTCCGTCTGTAAGCATCTCAGAAGGCTTGTACACAGTAGTGCTGTACTTCTCTAAGGTTTCTTTCTTAAGTTGTACTGTTGATTTCACAGGTACTTCTACCTGCAATGCTTGAGTTGCTGTTGGCCCAGGCTGGACAGTGAACAGAAATAATGTTATCATTCCTATATACGTCCAGTTATGAGCAACTTCGCTCAAACGTTGTTTGATATTCTCCATTGGCATTTCCTCCTTTAGAGATAACGAACTATAATCATAACATTACTTGACAGTAGGTGTCAAGCCAGTCAACCAGAAAAAATATGCATATATCCTATTACACAATACGAGCAGGGCTAAACCCAGCGGTTGGCTTTGGTTATGCTGGACAAAATATAATTAAATCTTTGCAAGAATTAGGACATAAAGTAGATTTTGCAAACCCTAAAGCTCAACTACAACTAAATTTTACACAGCCACATCATTATAAATTACATAAGAATCAATATCAGATTGGTTATACTCCGTGGGAATCTACTAAGATTCGTGAAGAGTGGCGGGATAGAATGAATAGTTGTGATGAGATATGGGCAACATCAGATTGGGTTGCAGATGTATATAAAACTAATGGTATCACTGCTCCAATTAAAGTTTATCCACATGGTATAGAAGATATATGGAAGCCATACAAAAGAGTGGTTAAAGAAAATAGACCATTAAAGTTTTTGCATGTTGGAGAGCCATCTCCAAGAAAAGATGGACAATTAGTTACAGATACATTTATAAAATTATTTGGAAATAATCCAGAATATCAATTAACCTTAAAGTGTCACGGAACTTCTACTGTTAGAATATATAATAATAGAAAAGAATTAGTTTCTCCAGATACTGTATATAGTAATATTAAGATTATTAAAGAAGAGTATCCAGTAGAGCAATTAGTAGATCTTTATTATCAACATCATGTCCTTGTTTATCCCACATGGGGAGAAGGTTTTGGTTTTATCCCGCTTCAAGGTTTAGCAACAGGCATGCCAGTTATATCGACTTATGACTGGGCACATTATAAAGATTATCTAGGACCCCTAAAGCTCAACTCGACACTTACAAATGCAGAAGTTGATGGTGTTCCAAAAGCAGTTGGTGATCCTCATATAGGATCTTTTTATAAACCTGATAAATTACATTTAGAAGATCAGATGACATTTGCTGCATTAAACTTTAAAGCAATGTCTGGTTATTATTTTGCTCAGTCGACTAAAATACATGAAGAATACAATTGGATTAAGTTGACTAAGAATGCATTTAGTCATTTAGAAGAAAGATTCTCATAACCCCTTCCCCTTTAGATTAAAGTTTGGTAGAATTGGATTTCAACTCAAAATTTAGATAAACCGCAAGGCGGAGAAAAGGTGTTATTAAAAATGTCAAAGACTATTGCAAACCCATATGAAAATTTCATTGCGTTATCTCGTTACGCTAGATGGATTCCAGAAGAAGGCCGTCGTGAAACTTGGGGTGAAACAGTAGATAGATACTTTGACTTTATGCTAGGTCATCTAGAGAAAAATCATAACTACAAGCCAACAGACAAACTTGTTGCAGAATTAAAAGAAGCAGTGTTTAACCGAAATGTAATGCCATCAATGAGATCAGTTATGACTTCTGGTGCAGCATTAGAAAGAGATAATGTTGCTGGATACAATTGTTCATTTGTGCCAGTAGATTCACCTCGTTCATTTGATGAAACAATGTATATTCTGATGTGTGGTACTGGAGTTGGATTCTCTGTAGAGTATAAGTATGTTAACAAGCTTCCTGCTGTTCCAGAAACATTTGAGAAGTCTACAACAGTGATTGTCGTAGAAGATTCTAAGCAAGGTTGGGCAAAAGCTTATCGTGAGCTTCTAGCACTCCTTTGGACTGGACAAATTCCAGCAATTGATGTTTCTAAGGTTCGTCCAGCTGGAGCAAGACTTAAGACCATGGGCGGTAGATCTTCTGGACCACAACCACTTGTAAATCTTTTTGATTTTACTATTGCAAAGTTTAAGAATGCGGCAGGGCGCCAACTAAAACCTATTGAGGCACATGACATTATGTGTAAGATTGGTGAAGTTGTAGTGGTAGGTGGAGTCAGGCGTTCCGCAATGATTTCTTTGTCTAATATAAATGATATTGAGATGGCACAAGCAAAGTCAGGTAATTGGTGGGAGCAAAGCCCACAACGTGCTTTGTCTAATAACTCTGTTGCCTATTCACGCAAACCAGAGATGGAGCAATTTATTGCAGAATGGAAATCTTTATATGACTCAAAGTCAGGAGAACGAGGTATATATAATGTGGCCGCAGCTCAGGCCCAAGCAGCCAAGTATGGAAGAAGAGATCCAGATATTCACTACGGAACTAACCCATGCTCAGAGATTATTTTACGTCCTTATCAGTTTTGTAACCTTTCAGAAGTCGTACTTCGTGAAAACGATACAAAGAAAGATATTGAACGCAAGGTTGAATTAGCCACAATTCTTGGAACATGGCAGTCAACTCTTACAGACTTTAAGTACCTTCGTAAAATCTGGAAAGATAACACAGAAGAAGAGCGTTTACTTGGTGTATCTTTAACTGGACAATTTGGACATAAGTTTATGTCAGGGAAAGAAGACCTAGTTTCACTAGAGGCATTCCTGATGACTCTTAGAGAGAAAGCAAGAGAAAAGAATAAAGATGAGGCTGGGAAAATTGGGATTCCAGAGTCTGCCGCTATTACTTGTGTAAAGCCATCTGGAACAGTATCTCAATTGGTCGGGGTATCTTCAGGAATGCA
>JACCDG010404221.1_pt1 | contig 17167 bp, 29 predicted proteins | sample 7442471 | NCBI WGS metagenome assembly JACCDG01 (sample SAMN15323444, study PRJNA562643) | freshwater metagenome | isolation source: river surface water | place: USA:Blue River Watershed | collected 2017-08-17 | reverse complement strand
TGACATCATAAATCCGCAATTATCTTGCTCCAAAGACAGGATTCTGGAACGGGATTGAAAAGTAATGTCATCATTAGGTCTAAATACAATAGCACCATTCGAGTTATGAACGCATATTCCATTCGCGAAGAAATTGTTATTTTTTGCGACGGATAGATCGTGGCACGTATGCCTTTCTATTTCTTTTGTACTAACAAGCCTCATTATTCTCCCTTTCTGATTTTACTTTTTGTATAAGGTTTTCTATTTTGGCAAGGCACTCTGGTATACTTTTTATCCATGCCTTTTCCCATATCACTATAACATGATATCCGTACTTCTTCAACATTTTTTTTCGGGCTATGTCTTTTTGCCATTTTTCACCCGCCGTCATTTTTATACCTTTGTTATATTGTTCTGCTTTCCATTCTCTTGGGTTACAATGCCAAAAATCGCCGTTATATTCAACAACAATTTTTAGCTCTTCGTGGCATTCATCTACCTCCATTGAACCTATGCGAACATGACTTTTAAAACCGTACTTTTCTATCAAAGAATGTAAATGAATATGAGCTTTTGACTGAAACCCAAGCTGTTTTTGTGATAAAACTTTTGCAAAGTGTTGAGCGGCATAAATAGGATCTTTTAACTTCTCTTGTAGTCCATCACTTGCCCTTTTTGCATATTTATATTTTTCCTCTTGTGTTTTGCCCTCCCAAAACTCTTTACTGAATCTGGTTTTGTTTGTTAGTGGATCATATTTTGCGTTTGCAGCCTTACCTCCGATTGCGGCATTTTTAATTCTTTCTTGCTTCGATAATTTAGAAAGAGCTAAAGTACCAACCGCCGCAATATTATCCCTAATGATTTTCTTGATGCAAACCAAACAATAATCTTTACCCTGTGCTAATTTAGCCGACCTTCTATAAACTGTAACGCAACTTCTTTGCTCATAATTGACTCCACACGTATCACATGAACATATATCCATCTTCATGCGTCCAGATTTGCCAGCCATAAAACTTGTAATTAGTGCCATGAATACCTCCTTGGCTCTAATTATACAATGTTTTGGTTTAATTATCCTCCTTTTGTTTTCGATCTTTTGTTTTTAGTAAAATATTAAACACAAACCCCATCTGTAACAAAGGTGTGGTCTTTTGTCAGATTTGACGCCTCTATCCAGCCATCACCTGTTAAAAATAAATGATCAGCCGTGCATTTAATTTTTATCCCGTTATCAAATTCTAATTCTAGCCATTGCTTATCGGCATCTTTTACGATAACCGCTTTAACCGTGTCAAATTCAATTTCTTTTGTAAGTTCGTTGAAGGAAAGAATTGACATTCCGGGTTTTATAGAGCTAATTGGCTCTTGTTCTCCATTAGAAAGAGTTACCAATGTTTCCGAATGTAGACACCCATGGAGCTTTGTAGTTCCAATGAATTTCAATTTGGGCATTACCGCATTTCTGTTACGTTTAACTTCATTGTTTTCGTCAAACCCATCAAATGTAACTCTATCTCCTACATGTTTGCAGGTTGATTTGAATTGTTCGATAGATGGAAAAGAAACGTGTCTAGGGTTATTAGAAACGCAATTTTCTTCATTTTCAATATTTTCGATTTCGTCAGGCATGTTAGCCTCCTTGGTTGATTTAAGCCATAATAACGCATTTCCAAGCCAAATGCAAGGCTTAACTGGCTAAAACAGCTTGAACATTAGTTCTGGATTTAATGGCATCTCGAATATCGTTGTCTGTTATTTCCGTACATCTTGACTCTATCTCGAAATCAATGTTTTTAAAAATCGTATTTTTAAGATCGACCCCGAATGACAATCCTTTACGAGAAGAAACGCAAAGAATAACTGCTTTAGGCTCCATCTTTTCGTATGCCATTTTCCACATCGTTTGAGCGATCTTTGTTCTTCTGTATTTTTCTTCAACAAAAGTACCATGAGAATACAAATAGCCTTTGTCATCCTCATATTTGCTAATATCCCATCTAAAGAATCCAATTATCTTTCTACCGTCTTTGCAAACTATTGCGTAATCACTATCCCACAACTCTTTAAAAAAGTAATACATTTCGTTTGATATTTTGGCAACATTTATTTTATTCCAGTCGTTCATGCAAATTGATGGACGACTTTTCTTGTACTTGTAGAAGTAATATTTCAGATTCATTTTATCCGATTCCCGAAAGAGAATCTTCATTTGACCGTCTAGATGGCAAGGTTTTTTGAATGTTTCCTTCAACGTTTTCTTCAACATCAACGACATCAGATTGATCTAAAACCATTGCAAAACCAAAAAGCGTAATTGAATATGGTTGAGTCTTTTTTGAAAGAAATTCTCGCCTATAGCCACCAACAACCTGTTGAATTGTTTCTGGAAGATCATAGTCTTTTTTTAATCTTTGAAAATACACTTCGTTTTCAATCAGGCTTCTGGAAATAAATTTATATTCTCTGCCAGTAAGCACTATTGAATTATTTGCCGAAAGAGCAACTCGCAAAGATTGTAGAGCGGTTGAATTTTGGTTTATACATTCAGGCACTTCACGAAAATATTTAACCACCAGCAATTTGTCGGCTGGCATTAAGCTTACGGTTACAAATTTTGCTTTATTGTTGGCTTGCATGTTCATGTTTTATCTCCTTAAATGGCGAAACCGCCTTGACTTTTGCATAATCATATTTTTCATTATCGTCAACGACTATCGTTCCATCTCTATGAATAATTGCTCTCACATGTTCTTGGTAATCATGTGGCCATTTTATTCTGCCAATCAACTAAAGGAAAAGCTTGTGCGCGGCTGGACAAGTTGGCAAATTGTCTTGTTCATAATCTGAAAAGTATTTATTACAAATACCTACTATCTTGTCGTCTTTTTGTAAAGAATTAGCCTTTATTTGGATTTCATCCAAGGCTTTTACTATTTCATTACTTACAGTTTTTTCAAGAAAACTTTTATCTTTTATCTTTTCTATCTCTTCTCTAGCCTCACCGATTTTATGAATGAATTCCGTGTATTTATCATCATAATAGTCCGAAATGTGTGTGTTGCTATTAATGATTATGTCTTCTTCATTAAAACGATCTTCGTACATGAAGAAGCCAATAGATTTAACACCTTCTGCTTCCTGAAAGAAAGGAAGAAATAGATCAAATATTTGTTGCGCAAGTCTCGCTTCAACTTGTATCTTTAAGTTTAATGCTTTTGTAGCTTTTTGATCGGTTGTTAATGCCATGTAAATCACCTTATTTTAAGTTGGCCCATTCGCTTACTTCTTTTCGACAAGTAGCTACATCCGAAAGAGACATGGACGCATAATCCATAATGGTTTCACGAATAAGGGTTTTATGCGCCGGAATAAGTGTTCCATTCGTTTGACGGTTCAACTCATTCATCAAAAAATCAATTACGTTTTCGCCTTCTTCTAATACAATAGCCATGTTTTTCTCCTTAAATAGAGGTTGCGGGGATTTCTACTACTTCGTGACTTTCAAGATTATCTGAAGTTTCAGACACAATTTTCACCGTTTTGAAGGGTAAAACAATAGGATATGGCTTGCCATTAACATCCTTGAAATAAAGATTGCAGCGATTAATAAAGGCGTCCAAATTTTGATCCAAAACCGCACTTTGGCAGTCGTCATAGGTCCATTCCTTACCGTTTTCGTCAGTATAAAGATAAGGAGAATTAAGACATGCTTTGGATTCAATCATCCGACTAATACGATTAGCTGCAATAACCTTGGCCTTTTTAAAGTCCCATTTGTCATTTGCTTTTTCGTTAAGATCGGCATAGGAGATGTAAACGACGCCTTCAATTCTACGCGCCATTAAAAGACCAATAGGTTTCTTAACAAAAGCTTGCTGGCGAAGCTTGTCGAAAAGGTCGGATTTTTTAATGGTTGAAAGATCATCCGCGTCGGAACGCTTATCTCCAAAAACGCGCCGAATCATCTTTTCAGAAAGATGCGGGGTCAAATGCCGATAAATACGCTCAACCAGTAGATCCAAGTTTTCGTGGCTCTTTGGGGCAAGCTGGGCTTCTGCTTCAAGGCGAGCCGCTTCGTCTGCCAAAAATTCGCTAGTCGTTCGTTCCATTGTATTTCTCCGTGTGTTTGTTGTTTGTTTCTCTAACCGTGAGTCTACTATCTCACATGCCCTAGAGGATGTCAAGAAGGGGATTCGTCTTTTTTCTTGTCAAAGTCTTTTTTACTCATGACAGTAAAAGCGTAATCATTGGGATAAGCACTACTATTTGCTCTCGCCAAGTAGGTTTTTTCAAATGTATCTCTTGCTTGTTTGGCTTGATCTTCTGTTTCGTATCTACCCTCTATCATTGGGCTTTTCGTTTTAAACAACCTCGCAAACTGATCTTTAGTCGCATCGAAGTTGCGCAAAACCAACCAGTTCTTTTTCTTGCTTTTTTTCAACTTCTTTTGGTTTCTTTCTATTTCGGTTTCGTCATTGATATCCGGCATCTTTGATAGTTTCGTATCTCTTAAATGTTCTTTGTAATCTTTCATTTTTTGAAGCCCTCTGGAAAGCTCCAGCATCTTGTTAACGCAATTTGTTCTTCTTTAGGTTTTGAAATATCATAAACCTCCATGATCTTTTGCATGGCGGCTTTTTCCATTTCGCGATATTTTACTTCAAAGTCTTCTGCTTTTTCCACAAAGATAGGATAATCAGAATAATCAAACGTATCGCATACTATAATTAAGAATGCATCTTTTGCCTTTAATGCCCTATCAAACCATCTAGAAATGTCTTCTCTTGTTGCCGCCATTGTTTTACCTTTTAATATTTTATTTTTAGATCTTGCCACATTCGGTCTTCCGGGTCTGAATGTTTATTTATGAACTCCATAAACTTCCAAAATTGCGGCCAAGATTTGTTTACAGCTTGTGGATATACAACATTAGACATGTGATTATTTTTCATCACCATTGCTTGGACGACCCTATGATCTTTGGATGAGATTACATTTGAGACTAAGGCTTTTTCCATTTCTTCTAGTCTATTAGATTCATGGCCTCTCAAGCTTTTAAACTCAGACTTCGCCTTATCAACTGAAATTTTTCCAAACGCCCTAGAAAGGCAATAATCTTCCGCGCTTAACGCTGCAAGGCTCATCCTCTCGCCCAATCTGTACAGTACATAGCTTATCGCTTGTCTTTCGATATTTGGATCAAAAACACTCAATTTATTGTATGAAGCAAAGGATGCCAATTCATCCATACACAACATTTTTTTCCATTCTTTTTTGCACTCAATAGTTAAAAACAGTTTAGGGTATGTGGTTTGATAAGTATACTGATGAATGGGTATGTCTATTAACTTATCTATTGGCGTGACAGGATTCAATGAACTATTAACTAGTATCGAAGCAGACGCCCATTGTTGGGTATTGTTGTCTAACTCTAGCAACTTAGAAACAGGCATATTCACAATATCTGGATTGTTACATATTTCTCTATTTTTTAAAGTCCCCTCTAACACAAAACGCTTTTTAATTCCATTTTTCCAACAATAAAATTTTAAGAACCTGTAAATAGTTCCAGATTCTCCAACATTTATTTCATTTTTACTTTTCCACTGGAGAAGAACATTCCTCAAAACTATTAAATCGTCTGGCAATTTGTGCAAGTTATTAGTTAAAAAATCTAAGCACTGGCAAGAATGATGCGTATTTATTAAATCCAAGATCCCCATTCTAATTATTAGGGATTTGTGGTATGGAATAAACCCTAAAATTCTAAGCCTACTTGTTAATAGACTTAAATCGTACTTTGGCCAATAAACATCATTGTGCAAGTCATTGTTCATAATTTTACCCTAAAAGTGGCAAATCGCCAATAACCTCTCTAATTTTATCTGATTCGGCTGGACCTAAAGAGATGCCAACTAGGATATCAGGAAGTGTAAGTTGTTGCTTTTCAGAAACTTTAACATATACGGTGTCATACCATTTTTCGCATTCAACCCCAACTTCTGAAGCTTTTTTAATGAAGTATTCTAAACTTTCTTTGTTAGAAACTCCATGTATAAACAAATATGGCGTACCAAGCCATTCCCTATCGTCTTTTGTCAAAAGCCATTCTATATCATCTTTTGTAAAAGTAGATTTTGGATCTTTCTCTGAGGCAATTAGAGAAAGCAGTTTCTTTCTGAAATTTTCGAAATGAGTGTGTGCGACTTGTGCTGCCATTAACCCAATATTAAATCCAAGATCCGTGCGAATAAGTACAGATTGTCTAACCATGCCCATGTTGTTCTCCTTATTTAAAGATTAAATACAATAAAATTCCGGCTACTAAAATTCCGGCTACAATTCCAAAAAATGGTAAGGCTTCGTCTAGTTCCTTGTCGTTGCCCCAAAAACCATAAAGCATCAAATTCCAGAGCTTTTGATTAAAATCATCATCTTCTTTGTTAGCCATATTGTTCTCCTAATAGGGATTATTGCATCCAACTAATGCATTTTTTGTTTCACATTTTCCCCATATGTGACCATTATAACCACTAATGCTGTATCTAACCTGTTTACTACAAATAGGGCAATCAATCTTGTCAATAAGTCCTTCTTTATTGCCGCCTTTAATAGACTTCAGCAAATCCTTGTGCTTTTCAGTAATAACAAAAAGCAAAGAAACAATAGCGTTCGTTACTTTTGCATTCTCTTCGGTTATAGGAGTTCCTTCACCAAGAGGCGTTCCATTTTCGACATGATCCATAAATTCTTTTAAACCATCTCGACCCCTTGCTTTTTCAGCCTTTTGCTCTTCGATAAGCCCTTCTAATGCAGTATTTAATTCGTCTTGATTCATGTTCATGTTTTTACTCCTTTCGCTCTTTTTTCTTCGCGTTTCTTTTTGCGAGCCAAATACTCTTCATGCTCAATCTTTCTTTCTTGTTCTTCTGCTTCTACACGCGCATTAAACTCTTCATCTGTCTCCATTCTTTTCCCAACAATTGCAGGAGCAAAGCCGCCTTCATAATCTTGTACGAAATGCAAATAAATATCATCAAATTTGCCAGTTGGGACTTTGGCAAGAACGGATAAATAAACCTGATGTACATGTGCAATATCTATGTGGTCATCTTCGAATTCGTCAGATGTGTGAACATATAATTTTTCCAATCCTGTTGCTTTTTCGAAAAAGGCATCCCTTTTCGCCCTAAAAACTCCATCTACAACTGTGTGGTTTTTATCTACGACGACATCCACCGAATAATATGGTTTATCGACGTTGATCTGACTAATATCAACCAATTTGTCACCCTGTGTAACAACAATCTCATAAAATCTATGAAGGGTTTCATAAATGAATGTTTTTTCATATTTTTTTGTTTTCATGTTTTGCTCCTTAGACGCCACGTTGATTGAATACATCATAGATCGTAACCGGAATTCCCTTCGGTCCAAATTCTTTAATAATCATTTCTTCAACAATCTTCCAATCGCCACCCGCCAAATCACAAGCAACCTTGTATGGAAAATGGACAGAAACAGGCTGTTCTTTTACATGTGAATGCCTTCCTGCCGCATCAGCAACTTGAGCCAAACAACTGGCAATCGCTTCGTATCTTACAGGAGGAGTATCCCCATCCCAATAAATATCACGTTGTCCAACCATGTTTGCCACAATAATCATTGGATAAGTAGAAACTTGAACAAATTGCGTATTTCCAAGCTTGAAAGGAAGGTTGTCATGTCCATGATCGAAATAAGGAGCATCTTTGGGGTATATGGTTTTTGGTTTTACTGGAGTAGAGTTATTTTCTTTTGCCCACAACATATAATCACTACGGACGGTTGGCCATTTTTCAAATAAGGCTCTTGCAACTCCTGCGCCCATTCGACCTGCATCGTTCACACAATGAGGAATGATTTTTAATTCCTTGATTGCCCCATCAAAACGATCAATGGGATTACGAACATCTTCAATGATATATTTCAATTCCATGTTGTTCTCCTTTTAGATAAATTCAAACCACTCATTAGAAAGACCAAAGAGGCAGGATTGGTCATCATTAAAGACGACCGTAAATGTTTTAGACATAGGATTATCGAAAATGATTTCCACTTCGTTAATATCATCTTTCTTGAAGATGCGCGATTTCACATGAATTTCTTCGCCTTCTCCTGAAATAGAAACGTTGACATTTTCAACCACTTCTAGTTCAATATCTTGATTCCACTTGATTTTGCGGATGTCTGCTTTGTTTGTGTTGCTCATTTGTTGTATATCTTTCTTTAGGTTAAATTGGAGGGGATAGGTCTTTCGAGGGACCAACGACGCATTTTTCTTAATCTGTCGCGCAAGAAGTTCTGTACCTTAAGGTAAGGAGAACCGCATCCATCTTTACTCTTCAGCAACGAGTATGCCATCCCCAAGTCCATAAGTCAAACACAAACTTCAAAATAATCGAAAATAAATAAAAGGGATTTAGTAAAACATTGTAGAATAAAGTTAACATGAAACCAAAAACTAAAAAAGAAGTAACCACACAAGTCATGGGTATAAGAATCACAGATTCAGAAAAACTCATGGTGTTAGAATTAAATGAAAAATTTAACATATCAGTGCCAAAGCTACTCAGAAATACAATAATAAAAACGCACAATGAACTAACCAAAAATGACAATTAATAAAACATATAAATTTAAATTAAATCCGACCAAGGACCAATCAGCCTTATTACACAAACATGGCGGAAATGTTAGATTTGTATGGAATAAATTAGTAGAAAAATTTAGGAACACAAATAATAAAAAACTAAATCAATCATTTTTTCAAAAATACATTATTGAACTTAAGGGTCAATATCCTTTCCTTTGCGAATCCTATTCCCAACCACTTCAAATAAATGCAAAAAGAATAACAGAAGTCATTCAAAAAGCATTCAAGCCAGATAAAGTGGCAAGTAGAAACAAGAAAATAGCTATTGCAAAATCAGAAAAAGATCCGACAAAACAAGAAACAAAATTAAATAAAGCTATTCAATACGCAATGCCTAAATTTAAATCCAAACGGGACAATATGGATTCCATTTATTATCCTCAACACTTTACCATAAGAAAATCTAGAATTCTATTCCCAAAAATTGGTTGGATCGGATTTGTAAAACATAGAGGGATGGACGGTAAAGCGAAAACTGTTTCTATTAACCAAGATGGACAAGATTGGTTCGTCTCTATTGTTTGTGAAATAAAAATCAAAGATAAACCAATGAAGCCATTAGATCAAGCAAATGTCGTTGGAATTGATATGGGGCTAACGACTTTTGCTACACTATCTGATGGGAAAGAAATAGCAAACCCAAGAATATTAAAAATATTTCAAGATAAATTAAAAAGAGAACAACAAAAGCTTTCTAAAAAACTTATACGGGAAACAAACAATAAGACATTTTATGGGAAGCCAATTAAAATATCTTCAAAAAGAAGAGATAAACAAATATTAAAAGTGCAAAAGGTTTATCAAAAGTGTAGGAATATCCGAAAAGATTTCCTACATCAAACAACTCATCATCTGATAACCAATTATGATGGAGTAATACTAGAAACACTAGATATACAACAAATGCTCCAAAAGAATAGTAAAGCTATGAATAGAAGTATTTGTGATGTATCTTGGTATGCATTTGGAGAGATGTTGAGATATAAAGCTCAATGGAATTTCAAATATTTTACCAAGATAGGGAAATTTAACCCATCTAGTAAAACGTGTAATCAATGCAAAGAGAAGATGAAATTAGAATTAAAGGATAGGATTTACAAGTGTTATAAATGTGGGAATGTATGTGGAAGGGATAGGAATGCGGCATTGAATATAAAGGAATCTGGTATAGAGATAATGAGTAAAGAATATAAAGATACCGTAGGAACTACGGGAATTAAAGCTCGGGGACCGACTGCGATAGTGGTTGGGATGAATCGAGAAAAGAGACAAGAAAAGGCATTAGATTTATTTAATGTACCTCTTGGAAGCCTTTGCCTTTAGGCGTGGGTAGTTCACAAGGTCCGGTATCCTTTAGAGATTTCTGCTCGCTTAGAGCCACCATAACGCTTTCTTATCCCCATCATGCAAATAGTCTAAGCCCTCTGGCCTTGAAAGTCAATCATTTTTCTTGCAACTTTGCTAAAATGTCAATTAATCGGCAATGTTAAACCGTTTTTTAGCAAATTTCTTTTCCGCAGGAGTACATTTCTTCAATATAGATTGGGCGATGTTCCATTCTTTTAAATCTCTATCATAAAGTTTTTCACGAAAGTCGTATGTTTTCTCTGTTTCGTCCGATATGATTTTATCCAAGGTTGTTTTTGAAATAACTCCATTTGAACATTTTTTGCAAGGTATTTTATCCCAAAGCTTTCTAAATTCTACGGGATCTATTCGTTGATTTGGAGCATAAATTCTGCCACTCCCATCACAATCTCTACAGGGAAAAGTCAATACATAATCTACATTTTTGTTTGCACAGTATCTAATCTCTCGGTACTGTCTAGTAATGTCTTGCCTTATTTTATTTTTATTAGGCTTGATCGGTTTTTTCATCGGTTTTTTCATCGGTTTTTTCCCCTTCAATATGTCCAAAGAATAAATCCATTCCTCTCTGTGTAAAAGGAATCCCGTTAGGAAATGTCAAAAAGAACTCTTCCATACAATGCTGGCAAATATTAGCAGATACCGTAGACATATCCCCAAAGATTGATCCATATCCACCTGTAAAGTTAATATGAACAAAGCCTTCCCATTCGGAATGATCATTTGGATCGTCTGGATAATTGACCACTTTTAAACATTTATCGCAAGTAATAGAAACAATTTCTTCTACTTGGCGTTCTACTGTTTTGGTTATTTTCTGAATAGACATAAGTTAACTAATCGCTCCTTTTTTGGTAATAACCCACACAAAACGCCCGTCTACATAATCAATTTTTCCATCCTGAATGTCTTTTGCTCTAATGCCCATTTTATATAGCGTATCATATTCTTGATCACCACCATTTTCAGGTCGGTTCCTAATGAGATTTAGGATTTTATTGAAAAGACTCATAGAAGAACGCCCCATAAAGATCCACAAGGTTTTGTGGGAAATCCACATTCTCTTAATGTTTTCGCAATCCATTCTGTTTTCTCTTCAATTGTCCATTTGGAGAAGTCATATGGTTGATCTGAACGATCTTTCCCCGGACTCGACATCATTAGTCCAATTTGAAAACATATATCAACTAATTTTTGCTCACGTTCTGTTGCCATAAATGACCTTTCAATGAGATTCCCACAATTCTTTTAGAGTTTCACAATGATTCATAGCATCTCTTGAGGGAACATAGTCTTCAAAAAAACCATATTCTTTTCGTTCATGATCGATCACCAACCAGTCATCATCCCCACCATTGTTGAATTTTAAATTGTTATATCCTGCCTTTTCTAATACTTTACATGCTTCTAAAAAGCTGTAAATATAACCGCATCTACTTACAGTATCATAACATCCGCTGGCTCCATATCCGATATGATCAACATATTCCATAGTGTGCGCTGCATTTGTTTCCCACTTTTTTTTGATAGTGGTTTTATCTTTTACTTCAAATCGACCAGCGTTGATTATTAATTCAACTTTGTTCATAAGCCCAACTTAGTTGCATCAACCGTTTTACCGTTAAAAACCTGCCACAACTGTTTTAATGCACCTTTAAGGATTTCGGCGTCGGTAAGCCTACTTGCATCAAAATAGAAATCATATTTCATATTCGAAATAGCCATATATTTGTCATATTCGGCCTTAAGCTCTTCAAATGACATATTATCCCAATCAGGTTCCATAATATTACCTAAACTAATTGTGTGGTTGTATCGACGTATTGGCCATTATTTGAACGCCACAGCATTTGAAGTTGCTGTCTTACAACATCAGCATCTAATTTTGTTGGCGAACCGGAAATTTTAAATAATGTGCCTGTATTAAGACATCCATTTTCCTTTTCAAGCTTGACAATAGCGTTTTTGCGCTCTTCCAATTCGTCAATCCCCATATTCTTCCAATCGGGTTCTTGTGCGTTCATTTTAGCCTTTTTGCTTTGTTTATTGCCCTATCTAACTCATTTGCCAAATCTCTTAAAATCTCAGGGGTTAATGGATTTCCCACTAACAAAAGTTCCATAGAATTAGAATAAGACTGAAGCGAAATACTTTGGTTCAAATAAATTTCATTGTTTCCTAGTTTATCTTTGTCGCCATTTGTAAATATTTTAGTTGTAACAATGACAGATTCGCCGCCGTTAACGTGTGGTGGGACTTCAAACGAATGAATTTCTATTGGTTTGTCTATATCCATGATGGCTTCCTTTGTTTTGCTACGATTTATTTCAATTTAGAAATTGGCAAGGCTGAGATTACACCTCATATTGAAAACCTTTCGTTGCCGTATCCTTTGACGGTTAGCAACTTATCCACCTTTTTACGGGTAGTTTTCATGGTCGCATTTGTTTTAAATCGGTCTGCTTTCCGATTCTGCACATGAGCCTTTCCGCAAACTTTTCTAGCCGTGAAGGTTGCAAGCCTCCCTGTCTATACTCTTTTCACGAATAACCAAGCCTTGTCAGACTTGACTACATCCGGAGAATCCGGACTGTTGACCACTTAACTCTCATGTGGGGGACAGACTGTGACGTATTTTCGGTTAATAGCCAAATGCTGATCATAGTGAAGTGCTGTCCCTGTGCTGCTCTCAACATTTCGGTCAAGAATACTGCCCTCCACTCTAGCTTTCCCTTGCGGGGACTTAGCCGTGCTTTTACGAATTATCCCTTTTGACGGGGACTTTCCATATCGCATGATATTTCGCCTTCATTTGCAGACTTAGACAAAATACCTACTCTTTGAGTTATGCTTCCTTTTCACAAGCCAATGTGTTTATGTTTTACATTAAATGGAAGCTTGCGGCTCCCACCCCAATCGGTCCTCATTTATAGGAAAATCCTCACCCGGAGGTAAAGATTCCAACTCTCAGCTTGTATCATTGCTCTTTTAATAGAGGCAGGATGCGCGATCAGCTAAATCCTGCTTTCCCAACATTACTGCTGGATTATCTTAAGGGTGTGATACCACCCGTTTAAATTGTCAGAAGAACGTTTTATTCTCTTTTGTCCCTCCATTATACCGCTTTTCGGCACCACTTCAAGACTTTTTTCGTTTTTTCTATCGGGTCGCTTTCTCGCTCCGATGAACTACCCATAGGCTAAAGACCTATGTGCTTCGTGCTTCATCGACTTTCCTTTGCTTTTTCAACTCGAAATTGAGTTGAAAAGCGGAAACGCCTCTTCACGTTTTTATTTATACTAAGAATATGTTCCATATCCATAGTTGCTCTTATTATACCTTAGTTGTAAGAATTTTTCTCCAACTAATCTTCAATTCATCGGGGTTTTCTTGAAAGATTGCTCCGATAAAAACAGTATGCTCTATCTGCCCTCAGATGGCAAGCTCTTTTTTCGACTTTTCTTCAAATCCCTTATTCCTGCTCCATCTTAAAACGCTTTTCAATGTATTTGATGGTCGCTTTTGCAAGAGCTAACTCCGCATCTTTGGCACAATCTTGTGGAGGCGTTGTTACTGGTTGAAGGAGTCTAGAGTTACGATCCATAAATCTTGTCACCGCAGCAAATTCAGCATACACCTTGTAGAGATGCTTTTTAACTGGCTCTAAGCCAAATTCTTCGGAATATCTCAATGCCATAGTGTCAAAAGGGGTTCCCCCATACATCCATTTTTCTGTCTGATACTTAACCCAAAAGTCTTCTATTTCCCTTTTGACTTTTTCATGATCATAGACGCCTTCTTCTATCATTTTAGATAGCCTATCAGGATACTCGCGCACCATATTTTTAAATAGTATTTTGCTTTCTACTTTGGGCCAATTTACAATTGAATTAGCCCAAGTCGTTTTCAGCATATCGATTGTTGCATTGTCTGCAAGTGGAGTGCCATTTAATTTTCTCCATTCTCGAAACAGATCTTGTATGGAATATAGCGTTGTCTCTCTCTTTTTTCGATGATATATAATGCCCCAAGTGTCATCAGATCTAATCTCGGTATCAGGATTATTATCCATTTTATAAATAGCGTTAAATCTTTTGTCTTCTTCTGTTTTTGCATCTTGATTGCTTCCTACTCGTTTAAATCCTATTAACTCTAATACTTGCGAATACGGAAAGTCTTTCCAACAACTAGTTCCAAAAGCATCTAGACTTTTTATTTCATGTTTAACGGCCAATTCCCATGCCCATTTATGAAAGAAGCATCCAGACACCTTCATTTTTTTCTTGGGTTCTCCGGGTTTTTCAGTTAATGGCATTCGGTACAAATCGGCAAGCAATAACTTATAAGTGTAAAGCAGGGTCTTGTCTATTTTTTCAAAAACAGGATGATTTCTTTCTTCCGGCTTTGGTATGTCAAAGGCGCATGGATCATCGAAAAAATCACTCGCTTTGCATTTAAAGATTCTTTCCAATGTGGTTAAAGACGGATCGTTTGGGTTCGGCTTAATACACCCGCCACCGTCATATTTTCCTAAGATTGGCATAAGATATGGCGCAAATTGATATATTGCCCCTTCATATGCTGGTATTTTGTCATAACCAATAAGGCTGTCGGGAATATTTGTGTTGGGACTCCAATGCGGCATTAAAATGACATAATAGCATGGGTCATTATATGAAATACCAACATTACTAAGCGAACAAGAAACATTAAAACTACCCATTTTCATTCTCCTTTTAATCGTCGTTTTTAACGCCAAACTTCACCGGATGGTCTTCATAAAGACCCGGAGGAAGGTAAACAACATTTTTCCTAACCTGCTCCATAAGAGCGCATTCGTCCTTGTCTACAATTGTGAGCGGGATGTCACTCTTAAACATTAACAACCCTTCATTCCTCTCTCTGACAAACTCAATAGCCATATTGATGTATTTAATCCTGTCTTCATTTTTAATTCTTTTGGATATTAAAGCATTCAAACAGCGACGACCATCACATTCGCCTATCTTGCAAACATGCCCATCCATTTCAGTAGCAATATAGGGATTTAATTCTTTCAAATCCAACATGTAATCTATTGGAGATTCATAATCAAATGCCTTTTCTTCTACACAATATCCAGAGCGAAAATGGTAATAATCGTCTCTACCTCTAATAAAAACCCTATATTCCCACAAAAACGCCTCTGATGGATGATGATCAACGCTTCTTTCAAAATCGTCTTTAAAAACCGTCTCTCCACCTATTCTATAAGCATATGAATGCGGATATGTGAAAATTCCAATGTTTTTGTTTTCAGGTTTAAGTCCTTCCAGAAATAACGGAATTGTATGACCACTTCTAATCGGCTTCATAACCTCATTAAACATTGAAGAAAACTTGCTAATAGATTTATCACATTTGGAAATGTCTCCAAGAGTTGCCTGTTTTCTTATATCAAGATCAATTTTACCCATTGATTCGCCATCTACTCCAAATCCAAACTCTAAAATGCATGAATAGATTTTTGCAGAACCAAGAATGTTCAATGCCGTCCAATCCATAATAGGTGAAAGCGTTCCGCCAGAACGTAAACTCTGAATTATGTCTCCTCCAACATCAACGGCAAGAACCATCTTGTATCCATTGGCGGCACAAGCATCTTTAAATGCCATCCCAACTCTCTTTGTCCCAAATCTGCAAGACAAATGGAAAGTCTGGCCAACTACATCTTCCAATCCCATATGAGCTATGGCATCCCACAACTTTTTATCAATAAAGCTGACCTGTGATTGACTGACATCCTCCAGCTTTCTAGTCATCAAAGTGTCTTTATTGAAATAATTCAGGGGTCTTTCCCTAGTATTATTTCTAAATTTGTCTTTGTAATAATGAATAGCCGCAGGACTTAACATTCCCGCCAAATCAATTTGTATGTTGGGAATGTTTGCCTTTAAAATATCTGCAACAAGCAAGCAGGAAAATATATCACTTCCCCCTCCTGAACCCAATAATAGAATTTTTGAGTTGTCTTTGCAGACAAAAGCAATTCTTTCAATAATTTTATCCATTTTGTCCCTTTTGGTTTTTTGCTGCTCTTCCATGCCCTTGCTGTGCCGTTTGCAAGGCAAGGTATTCAGGGGATAGGGAATAGCCCTCATGCCAATCCCCATGGCTAGGAATCAAAGCATTGTTCTCTGAATAGGGTCCAACCAACACCCCACGATAAACCAACTCATTAACCAAACAATTAAACCAAGAATTAGTCAAAGGTTTGGAATTAAGAAGATACTCTTCAATCGCCACAATAATTTCTTGATGAGACATCCCCTCAATCCAAGTGCTTTTACATACAGCAATACGATGCGGAGGCACTTTTTCGTTTAGCTTGATTGGGGCATTATTAAGAATTCTCGGTTGATTCGGGTCATTCATATTTGTTCCTTAATTTAGGGTCCATAATTGTCTGTTATCCACTGCAAAAAAAGCATGAGAGGAACAAATGAGAAAAATCCGATTAACACCCAATTAACATATCTTTCCTGTCTTTCCTCTTCTTCTTTCGCTTTGGCTTCCGCATTAGCCGCATGATATTCTCTTGAAGCTTTCGCCTCTTCTTCCTGCTTAACTAAAGTTTCTTCCGAGGGAGTATATGGAACAAACGAATTGGGTTTGGGCATTTTTCCCGCCCAATAAAATGTATTGTAAAACGAATACGTTCTTTCTCGATCTTTGCTACTCATGGCGGGGAAAAAAGCAAACTCCTTGTTAATTAAAGCCTCTTTTTTGATTTTGCGATAAGAACATCCCGGATGATTCTTAATATGATTCTTCATTACATCCGAATCTTTATAATATTTTACAGTTGGGACGGAAATGTGTTCACCATGAAAATCATAAGGCTCATGGAGAAGAGGAACATCTTCGTCTGAATTGGCAAACCACTTGATAGGACTATCAACACTGTAATCGCTAAAACGCGCAGGACCGTCTGTGAAATAAACAGGAATCCAAGCAGGGAAAAATGCCTGAAAGAAAGCCATCACTCCAAAAAAGGCGACAAATCCCTTTTTACCAACAGAACCGGGATCAATAGGCATAAAAATACAAATGACAATGACCGGGAGGATGCACATG
>JACCDG010524329.1_pt1 | contig 17169 bp, 12 predicted proteins | sample 7442471 | NCBI WGS metagenome assembly JACCDG01 (sample SAMN15323444, study PRJNA562643) | freshwater metagenome | isolation source: river surface water | place: USA:Blue River Watershed | collected 2017-08-17 | reverse complement strand
CGACTATCTCATCATCGACTTTCCGCCTGGTACGAGTGATGTACCGCTTTCTGCAATGCAATTCGCGCATCTGAGTGGCGTACTTATTGTCACTACACCTTCATCTGCATCTATCGCAGATGCGCGTCGAGCGATACAAATGGCGCGAGAACTCGGTGTTCCTATTCTGGGTGTGCTTGAGAATATGAGTGGTGATGTGTTTGGAGAAGGTGCCGCTGTACTGCTCGCGCAGGAGTGCGGGGTACCCTACATTGGTACTATTGCGCTGCAACGATCGTATAGGGAGCTTGCGCAATCGAATGAGCCTGTTCTTCTTGAGCAGTCGCTCGAAAATGTCAGTGCGCGTTTATTCGAAGCGCTTCCAAAACCTTAAGGAGAATCGAATTCAACATCGCCTTGTACCATGCATTGACATGCCAGACGGTGTTCTTCGGCTGCGCCAAGCATTGCAAGGGTTTCACGTTCATTTGCTTGCTTTGGATTGAGATTCTCCTTTCCCTTCGTTATTTTTATGGTGCAGGTGCCACACACTCCGTTGCGGCAGCTGAACGGTACTCCAAGAATTTCTCTATCGCAAACTTCCTTGAGAGGTTCGCCCATAGTCGCATCAACGGTGCGCTCGTCGCTCAAACTTGTTACTTTTGGCATGCAGCAAAGAATGTGCTTGGCTTCTTATGACTTTCCTAAACGTTCGGCAGGCAAGTCTGCAAGCCAGCGGCGAATTCGATAGGGGAGCCGTCCATGACAGCTAAACCAGTTCCAAGTAAATAAGGCATGGCCATTCCCAGTTGTGATGATGCTTGGACGATTCGGATTTCTTGTTGATCGCATCGTTTTTCCGTCGTGGAATGCGACAATGTTTCGTGCGAGGTCGACTTGCATTGATGCATCGATTCGGCACGCGCGCGGAATTGGAGCCCGATCAACGACGGCAAATATGTGTGGGTTGCTTGTTTGGCTTCCATCACGTAGAATCGGGTCGCCTAGTTCGTCGAGTTGAATTCCCAGGCGCGTATAGGTGAGGTTCCCTCGAGAACCTGCGCTCCACACTACGGTGCATGTTTCTATACTGCGATCTCTCAGTTCAACTGAATCAGGGTTCACGTTGTGGATTTGATCTGCATAATACTCAATGTCGTTCTCTTCAAGTCTTCGCAAAAGTTTCGCATGCGCACGAGGCGGAAGCACTTGCAATCCTTGCTCTACAAGGACGACGGTGAGTTCTTCTGGAAAGAGGAACTGTTTTTCTGCAGCGTGAGTGAGTAGTGCTCGAAGTTCGCTTGCTGTCTCGATTCCTTGCGCTCCTGCTCCTACAACGACAAATGTTTTGTGCTCTGGCTGGTTTGTCCCTCGTGCACGAATCAGTTGTGAAATAACGTGCTGTCGCAACTCAAGAAAATCTTTTGCTTCGCTCAGAGGCAAGCATCGTTCAATACCATTAATGGCTGTCTGCGGCCTGCTACGGGGGAGGTCGAGCAAGAGAATATCATAACTGATGTGTAGCTCACCATAATGTACTGTGCGATGTTCGGTGTCTACTGCACTTATTTCGCCGCGGATAAACTCGATCTTGCGATCTTCAAGTGCACGTTTTATGTTTGTGTGAAGATCTTCTATTCGTGTGCGTCCACTGAGAAGTTCTGGCAGGTGCGCATCAAGTGCGTGGTACGCATCTTTTGAGATAATCGTGATGGTTGCATCTGAGAGGGATTCGCGAAGCAGGCACGCAGCTTCGATACCTACCACTCCTATTCCTGCGCAGACTATTCGCTTTGTCACCACTTTTCATTCATTTTTTCGTTTGTCGAATTTAAAAGGATATTTATGCAAATGACTATATAGAAAAGAAGTGCAGTTCTCTCCTCGCGAAGAGTGATAAACGATTTTAAAAGCCCCTCTGCAGCGTATCACTATGATCGAAATCGAGGTGGATGGGTTTGTTGTAAACGTGCCCATCCAATCGAGAATGACGGTCGCTGAATTTCTCAACATTGCCGACAAACTCGGCCTCATGGCAAGTAGAGAGCGCGGAGCATCGATGCCTGTGCGTGCACAAACGATTGCACAGCCGGGTGCGCCAGCATCAGTGTTTCGCGCAACCTCGACAGAGAATGATTTTCGTTTCCCTGATGAGATGCGCCCTGCACAATTGACTGCTCATGTGAAACGGCACATGGAACATCTACAGGCACACGAGCAACGTCTACAGGAACAAGAAGAGCATACAAGAAAAATTCTCGAATACTTGCAGAGCCTCGATAAGTATGTCCGACATTAGGCGGATCAGTGAAAATTTGTTTGTTTTGGTGCTGGAGTATTGCGGTACGGCTTCTGAAATGTATCCTTGAACTACTTGCACTGTGCAAGCTTCCATTGGAAGTTTCGCGTATGCAGCCTTTCTGAAGCGCGAACGCGCTTGCAAAAGACGCACTGTGTTTTTTATACTCGGCGAGCCTGCATCGGTTGAAAGCACCCTTCTCTAGCAGGATTTAAAAACCATCGTGAGTTAACCGCAGTATGGCTCTTCCTGAACAGTACACGAGTAGCGAGTCCGAGGTAAAGTGGCAAGCATTTTGGAAGCAGCACGGTGTGTATCTCTTCAAGAATCAAGCCCCGGTGTTCTCAATTGATACTCCTCCTCCAACGGTATCAGGGAAGATGCATCTTGGACACGCATTCAGTTATACTCAAGGCGATTTTATTGCTCGGTACAAACGCATGCGTGGCTTCAATGTGTTCTATCCCTTCGGAACTGATGACAATGGCTTGCCGACAGAACGGCTGGTGGAGAAGGAGAAAAAAGTTTCAAGCACAAAGCTGGATCGAAAGGAATTTCGTGCGCTCTGTTTATCCACAGTGAAGGAGCTGCTTGCTGAATTTAGCCAAGCGTGGAAAGATATTGCGATGAGCGCTGATTTCGATCACGCGTATAGCACAATAGATGAGCATAGCCAGAGAATAAGCCAGCAGAGCTTCATAGACCTTTATCGGAAAGGCTACGTGTACCGAGGTGATAACCCGGTTGCTTGGTGCGTTCAATGCCAAACGGCGATCGCGCAAGCAGAGTTTGAGAGTGTAGATCAGCAAGGGCTCTTCAATGAAATTGCTTTTGCAAGTGGTGCTCATCGTCTTGTCATTGCAACAACGAGACCTGAATTGCTACCTGCATGTGTTGCGCTCACTTTCCATCCAAGTGATGAGCGTTACAAGAAGTACTTAGGCGCAAAAGCAACGGTTCCACTTTTCAACTTCGACGTACCTATTATAGCGGATGAGACTGTTGATCCAAGCAAAGGAACTGGTCTGATGATGGTGTGCACCTTTGGCGACAAAGAAGATATCGAAAAATGGCGCAAGCACAATCTTCCTCTGAGAGTGATTTTTGGGAGAGATGGGAAGCTTAGCGCAGCTGCTGGCAAGTACTGTGGACTTTCAATAAAGGATGCTCGAAAAGCAATTCTTGATGACTTGCGCGATCACACGTTGCTCCTTTCACAAAAGCAGATTATGCACGCTGTCAATACACATGAGCGGTGCGGCACGCCAATAGAATTTCTGAAGACGGCGCAATGGTTCATCAAGGTGCTCGAGCACAAAGAAAAGCTCCTCGCGGCAGGGAGAGAAATCAACTGGTATCCCGAGCATATGCGCGTGCGGTATGAACACTGGGTAGAAAACTTGAACTGGGATTGGGCGATTAGTCGTCAGCGAAGTTATGGAGTTCCATTTCCTGTATGGTTTAGCAAACGCAAGGGGGAGGAAGGAAAAATTCTTCTTCCTGAAACAGCGCAGCTTCCGGTCGATCCACTCAGTGATTTGCCTGCAGGGTATACACGAGATGAAGTAGAACCAGAATTTGATGTGATGGACACGTGGGCAACATCAAGCGTAAGCCCGCATATAGCTCTTGGCTGGGATACAGAACTTGCAAAAGAACATATTCCCATGACTCTGCGTTTGCAAGCGCACGATATTATACGTACCTGGGCCTTCTACACGATCGTGAAGGAGTGCTATGGGCAGAATCAGATTCCGTGGCGTGACATAGTAATTTCAGGTCACGTGCTCGATAGTAAAGGCAACAAAATGTCGAAGAGCAAAGGCAATGTTGTAGAGCCGATTGGTGTTATGAAGACGTATTCAGTCGATGCGTTGCGGTACTGGGCTGCATCGAGCAAACTTGGTGATGATCATCCTTGGCAAGAGAAAGATATTAACACAGCAAAACGTACCGTGAATAAACTCTTTAATGCTGCGAAGTTTACTGGCATGCATATTCAAGATTATGACGAGCAAGCAGTTGAGCTTGAACTCATCGACCGATGGTTATTAAGCAAGCTCAATAAAGCGATCGCCGAATCGACGGCAAGCTTCGATCGCTATGAGTATAGCAGAGCGCGTACAGCTGCAGATACCTTCTTCTGGAATACTTATTGCGATTTGTATCTTGAGCTTGTGAAGGATCGCATATACAGTGTCGCAACGCGCGGTCAGGCGGGAAAAACAGCGGCACAATACACGCTGTACCAAGCGATGCTTGCAATTGTGAAGCTCTATGCGCCCTTTATGCCGTACGTTACTGAAGAGCTCTATCAAGGGGCATTTCGTGAGAGGGATGCTCAGGTGAGCGTCCATCTTGCATCCTGGCCTGTGGTAGTCCCTGAATGGGAGGATGTTATCGCCGAGAAGGCAGGAGATGAACTCGTGCAAATTCTTGCTGGTGTGCGGCGTTTTCGCAGTGAGAAGCAGCTAGGCCTCAAGGTGCCACTACAGCGACTTACAATCCAATGCAGCGCATCGACACGAAAAGCTATCGAAGATGGCGTTGCGGATTTGCAAGCGACTGCCAACGTACAGGAAATACTCTGGGAAGCCTGCGAGGGTTTAAGCTGGGTCGTAGAACAGTAATTAGGCCGCTGCTTTTTGCGCTGTCGGTGCGCTGTGTTCCATTACAAGTTCAATACTCTTTGTGTCCCAGCCAGCATTGATGAGCGCATTGGTAATATCTTCGTCGTTGTGTCCAGCTGCGCGCATTGCGTTTACGTACTCGGTGAGACCAGCAGGCAGTTCATCAGCTGGTTGCGCAGGTTGCTGTGTTGTAGTTTGGGCTGCAGTGGCGTCAGGTTGCTTTCGATGCATGATGACAACACCAAGGAGCACAGCTAGCGCCACGACGAGCGCGATTATTCCGATTGTTGTAAGTGGAATACTCTGTGTTGGCTGCGGCGTGCTGAGCTCAGGTGGGAGGGTGGGTTCTGCTACAACGCTATCGCGTGGAATTGCAACAAGGTATGTTCCAGCGCGTTCGATCGAAGCGCTGTAAGTGAATGTAGTGCCTGAGTCGGTGGCTGATCCGCGATTGAGAAGTTCCCAACCGCTATCCGTGAGTACATAGAATTGTACATCGTCAGCAGTTGCACCAGTACCATCAAGCCAAGATTTTTCAACATTAAATGTGACGCTTGCGCTTTGGATGCCTGTTTCAGGAACATTGAGGAAGCGTGCGGCAAATTGGGTGTAGCCTCGCGTATTCTCTGGCAACGCATCAGCTTCAATTTGATCTGCTGCTTCGACAAGGAGGTCTGCGCTTGCCTTTGCAGTGGAAAGAACTGTTCCTTGCAAGGTAATGCCCTTCAGCGTGGTGCTCACCTGCTGCGCTGTAGCGCTTTGTGTTGTACTCGTTGTGGGAGTGGTTGGTGTTGTCTGCGTTGGAGCTCTTGGTGCGCCGCCACCTCCACCGCCTCCTCCGCCGCCACCTCCCCCTCCTCCGCCAGAGGCTGGGGCTTGTGTTACGGTGAGGCCGAAACTTGTGTTTGTTGTGCTAATGGCATTTCCTTGGCTGTCAGAGAGGAGTAGTTTACTTACGCGAAATTGCGCTGTACCAGCACTCGTTGCAGCAAAGGTGAGTGATGCGAGGGTTCCACTTCCACTTTTTCCTTGGCCATCAAGTCGAACAACAATAATATCTTGTACTTCATTCCCGGAATCGACAATCGTCGTTGGAAAGAGCGTGCTTGCAGCGCCATTGTCGCTTAGGAACGAACCTTCATCAGCACCAGTGTATCGCACAAGTGATGGGTCGTATGCGATAGTGAATTGTGCCCCTGCAAGATCAGTAACATCAGTAACTTGTACATCAACAGTAACTGTTTGCCCAGTTGGTATTGTTGCTGCGCTACCTGAAAGAACTATTGCGTGGCCAGTAAATGCTGGACCAGCGAGAAAGAGAACGCCAATTGCTGCAAGGACGAGCACGGCGAAGGGAAGCATAAATGATTTTTCCATTGTTTTTTACTGTATGTTTAGTTGAGCAGCGGCGGTTGTTGTTGTAATTTTGTTTCCAAGGTGGTCAGAGATAGTGAATTCCTTGATTGTAATGCTCGTTGAACCCTTTGCGATCGGGGTGAATGTGAGTTGTGCAAGTTCGCCGCTACCACTTGTGCCTGTGCCATCAAGACGGACGACAAGTAAATTTTGCAAGATTCCTTGCTGTGTTTGCGTTGGCTGTACAAAGAGCGTTTGAATTTTCCCATTCGCGCTAAGGTATGTTCCTTCTGTTGCGCTCACAAAGCTCAGGATTGTAGGATCGTACTCGATGGTGATCTGTACGCCGCCAACGTTGCTTAGGTCGTTTGCTTGCAGCGAGAGGGTTACCTCTTGCCCAACACTTGCACTCGAGTCTGAAGGAACAATTCCCAGTCCGCTCTGCATGCTCTTGCCAGGGTATAATAGTACCAGTACAAGTATAGCTGCGAGAATAAGTACGCCAGGAACCGCAAGCTTGCGATAGCCTATTTCCATGGTCTTTTGCTACTTCAACAATTTATAAAGGTGATTACTGCGTTATCCTCAGCTTGCCTTGCCTCCCAAAGGTTTAAAAAGGAAGTCTTATTCGCGGGATATGCAATGATCATCCCAGTTCGCTGTTTTTCTTGCGGAAAACCCATCGGTCACCTCTGGCAAGAGTACCAAGAGCGCGCAAAGAAGGGTCAGGGCGCAAAAGCACTTGATGAATTCGGTGTTACGCGATACTGCTGCCGTGCAACTATGCTCGGACATGTCGACTTAATCGACACCGCCGCTCGATTCAAGAAATTCTAAGTATAGCTTGATGGTTCGACTGAATGGACGCTTGGTGAGCCGGATTTGTTGCGCTCTGCGAGCAGCAATCTTTGCGTCGCAGCGCCTGCATAATCGGCACTGCTCCTGCCTGCGCCTCGTGGCTCACTTCGTGCGAAAGTACTTGCATGTACACACAAATACCCTTATTAATTCTCACTCGTCCCAGCTTGCATGGTTGAAGTGGACATCGCTGCGCTAGAGCAAAAGTGGCAGAAACGTTGGAAAGATGCACACGCATTCGAGCCAAGCGTGCAAAAAGGAAAAGAAAAATTTCTCGCGACGGCGCCTTATCCCTATGTGAATGGATTGCCGCACGTTGGTCACTTGTTTACGTATATGCGAACCGAAGCGTTCGCCCGCTACAAACGTATGCGTGGTTACGTGACGCTCTATCCGCAGGCATGGCACTGCACGGGCAGCCCAATTGTCAATGCTGCAAAGCGAGTAGCTGAAGGCGATGAAAAACAATTGCAAATCCTCAAGGATTTCGGAATTGCTGCAGATGAACTTGAGAATTTTAAGAAGCCTGAATTTTGGATTTCGTATTTTGCGCCCAAATTTACTGAAGATTTTCAAGGACTTGGTATGAGTGTAGATTGGCGACGATCGTTTATCACCACAAGTTTGAATCCTTACTACGATAAATTCATACGCTGGCAGTTTGGTATTCTCAAACAGAAAGGATACGTCGCGCTAGGAAAGCATCCTGTCGTATGGTGTCCAAAAGAAAGTGCGCCCGTCAGTGATCATTCTCGACTTTCAGGGGAGGGTGAAACGCCCCAGCAATTTGTACTCATCCCCTTCAAGCGCGTCGATGCCGAGGAGTATGTGGTATGCGCTACTCTGCGGCCTGAAACAATTGAAGGCGTGACAAATTTATGGGCGAATCCTGCGCTGCAGTATGTGCGCGTGCTCGTCGATGGAATGTCGTGGATTGTAAGCGAACCGTGTGTTGAGAAACTGCGAGAACAAGAACACACACTTGTGGTTGGAGAAAAAATCAGCGGCGAATCCCTCATCGGCATTTCAGTAACTACTCCTACAAATGCTCGTGTTCCAGTTCTCCCCGCGAGTTTTCCAACAGCTGAGAAAGGAACTGGCGTAGTGATGAGTGTTCCTTCCGATGCGCCAGATGACTATATCGCGCTGCGCGATCTTGCACGAGATGCAAAACTGCTGCAAAAGTATTCTCTCGACATAACAAACGTCAAACCAATTGCAATTATCGATTCAGGTGAGCTCGGTCACCTTGCCGCTCCTAAAGTAGTTGAGGAGATGAAGATCGCAAATCAAAAGGAGCGAGACAAGCTTGAAGCAGCAAAGAAGCTCGTGTACAAAAAAGGATTCTACGAAGGAAAGATGCTTGGTGGCGAGTATGCGGGAGAAAAAGTTGAAATTGCAAAGGAGCGCATTAAGGAGGCATTGCTTGCAAGTGGGCATGCAATTGCATTCTATGAATTAACTGGTCCAGTCGTGTGTCGGTGCGTCACACCGTGCGTGGTAAAAATTGTGCAGAATCAATGGTTCTTACAATACAGCGATGCGACTTGGAAAGAGCATACACATGAAGCGCTCAATGAAATGAGGCTCTATCCTGAAAAAACGCGTGCACAGTTCGAGTATGTCCTCGATTGGCTCAAAGAATGGGCTTGTACGCGCGAAGAGGGACTTGGTACCCGACTTGCGTGGGATGAGCACTGGCTCATTGAAAGCCTTTCCGACAGTACTATCTATAATGCATATTACACAATTTCACACCTCATTACAAGTTATCCTATTGATAGGGTAAATGACTCTTTCTTTGATTATGTACTCCTTGGAAAGGGTGTTGCTCCAGATGCGCAGGCAAAAGCGATGCGTGAAGAATTTGAATACTGGTACCCTGTTGATTTTCGCAACAGCGGCAAAGATTTGATACAGAATCATTTGTCATTTATGCTCTTTAACCACACAGCAATTTTTCCAAAGGAACACTGGCCGCGCAGCTTCGGTCTGAACGGTCACGTGACAGTTGATGGTAAGAAAATGAGCAAGTCACTTGGAAATGTGATACTTGTTCGTACACTGCTGGCTACCTACGGTGCAGATGCATCGCGACTCACTGTTTTAAACGGCGGCGAAGGACTTGATGATGCGAACTGGGATACTTCTCTTGCCGCAGTAACTCGCCAACGTATTCGCACGTTCATCGAGTTTGCTGCTGAATGGCACGGCAAAGGTCGCGCTGATTATCGAGCAGTAGATGACTGGTTTGCAAGCACACTCAACAGCACAGTGAAATCTGCCACGCTTGCAATGGAAGAGACGCAGTTTCGCACAGCGTTGCAGCACAGTTGGTTTAGTTTCACGAATCTCCTTCGACGCTACCTAAAGCTCTCTGGCAACGAGCCAAACAAAGCATTGCTCTCACAAGCAATCGAAGCGCAAGTACTGATGCTTGCACCTTTCATGCCGCACGCGTGTGAAGAAGTTTGGGAGCATCTAGGAAAGCACGGCTTTGTCTCTCATGCTCCGTGGCCTGCGTACGATGAGACGAAAATTAAACCAGAACTTGAAGCATCACAAGACATGATCGAAAATCTTGCGAGTGATATTCGCAATGTGCAAAGCCTGCTTAAAATTGAGAAGTTGCAAGCTGTTACCATTATTGTAGCGCATGAATGGAAATTTGATTTGTTCGAAAATGTTCGCGATGCGCTGCGAGAAAGTCGCGATGTTCGCGAAGTACTCAAAGCTGTGCTCACCCAAGATCGCGCAAAGCATGCAGCTGACATCACGAAGGTAGTTCCTGCGCTTGTGAAAGATCCTGGTCGTATACCCCTTGGAGAGCTTTCTCAGGCGCGAGAGCTTGCTGCAGTAGAGGGCGCGATAGAATTCTTACGTTCAGCATTCAGTGCTGAGATTTCAGTGGTGCGTGCTGAAGATACGAAAGAGCACAAAGCAAGTGTTGCGCAGCCAGGGAAACCTGCTATTCTGCTTGCTTAAGGCATATTAGTGCATATTGCTAAACCGTAGCTACCGTCTGGGCACATGCATCCTTGTGGTGTGCATGTGTGAGCCCAGTGCGGGCAGTACATCCCTAAATTGCACTGATTTCCGCATGAGTCATACACTGGTATGGCGCAGTCCTGCGAATACGGCGATGGGCACGTACAGACAGGGTTAACTGTTAAAGTGTAGGTCCCTGTTTTGTCTGGCATACCAATATTGGGAACAAACGCTTGCCATTGTTGCGTCGTTGTGCCTACTGATGAACTCGATTGGGCATTGTAGTTGATAGTCATGGTGCACGTTGGGTTTGGCATACATACTTTTGGTTGGTCGCTTGTCACTCCACTCACACCGAAAAGGTTACCTGCCCATGTAACAGTGAGTGGTGGTCCAGTACTTGTCTTTGTAATAGTAACGGTTTGAGTGGCAGTGCCACCTTGCGTGAGGGTTACATCAGTCGCACTTGCACTGAAGTCGAACTTCGTGAATCTTGCAATTGGCGTTGCAGTACTTGTTAGGACGCATGTACTAGATCCCGCGCATCCGTTGGACCAGCCTTCAAATACTGAATCAGCGTTCGGCATCGCTGTAAGTGTTACGCTGCCTTGGTATGGATTCGTGCAGTCCGATCCGCAATCTATTCCCGCGGGGTTACTTGTTACATTTCCTGATCCAGTCCCTATCTTTGATACACTAACATCGAAAGAAGGAGCGACAATTGTGATGCCAACCTTTCCACTTTGTGCGGTGGTGCCGCTGCTTGTTGTTGTCCAATCGTATTGCCCACCACTTAATGCTGCATTAGGGTTGGCTGTGTATGTTATTGCTATTGTACAACTCGTTCCGCTTGGTGTGCAGTTTTTCGGTGCATCTGATGTTACTCCTTGTGGTAAAGCAATTGGACCATGTGCGTATATTACTTCTTGCGCTATTCCACTTGATTTTGTTATGATTATTTGTTGAGTGGCCGTTGCTCCTTGGGGTATTGTTACTGATGGTGCGTTCACTGTGTACACAAAAGCCGAAGCCACAGTTGCTGTTGCAGTTGAATTGCTGCCTGTAAGTCCTGCAGAGTCTTTCGCGCGCACAGTGTATGTATATGTTCCTGCGGGAACATTGGATTCCGACGCAGCATTCGTGGTGACTGTATTCCAGGCGCCTGAGCCTCGCTTCCACTCGTAACCAGCGAGGTTTCGATTGTCCGTCGCAGCAGTCCAACTGAGGGATACAGTGGTACCTGAAACAGTAGCGGTGACTGTGCCAACACCGCTCGGTGGAACAGTGTCTGCAACACAGGTGAACGAGCCTGAGCAAACTTGTGTTGTTGTGCATTGCGTGTTCGTGGTGCACGCGACGCAAGCATCCGATGCTGCACGGCAGTATGGAGTTGTACCGCTACAAGAAAGCGTTCCTGAAACAGTGCGGGAGTTACCGCAGCCATCAGTTTGTGTGACGCTATTAGCCGGGCAAGTGTTACTCGTGGTTGGAGACCAGTTTGGTACGCATGCATTGAATGATGCAGTAACGCTCTTTGCTGCGTTCATTGTCACTTGGCAAGTCGTTGCTGAGCCTGTACATGCACCGCTCCAACCTCCAAACGTTCCTCCTTGTGGGGGTGTCTCGGTGAGTGTGACGATGGTGTTTGCTGCGAAAGGAACATTACATGCTGATCCACAACTGATTTGTGAGGCTTGCGTTGGGTTGCTTATACTCGCTACAACACCTGCCGTTGCGCCGGTGCCTGTCTTTGTTATGGTGAGCTGAGGGTTACTCCCTGTGCATGTGCCTGTTTGAATAGTGCATTGTGCTGGTTGACCTGCTGCTACGCATGTGGGGTTTCCACCCGTGTAGCCGAGTGTTTGACAGGTAGTGGAGCCGAATTGTGTTCCTTCGCATTGTTCAGAAGGATCTCTCACACCGTTGCCGCAGTATTGGAATGTACATGCTCCATTAATGAAGGCTTGTCCATTTGCACAGCACTTATTGCTTGTACCAATAGTGCCGCTCGTGCATTGGTAGCCACTCGCTGGTGTTTGGGAACCAAGACATGTCGAGCCAACTTGCGTGGCGCTGCATTGATACAAGACGCACTGAGAAGTATTGTATGCGCATGTCGTGGTACAGGAAAGTGTGCCACTGACGTATGTTGCTTGGTACTGACTGCACGCTGTAAGTGGCATCCAGCTGCCATCGCAAGCTTCGCCGCTATTCTGCTGGTTGTTGCCGCAGTTCACTGGGGTGAGTCGGCAAGTAGAACCTGTACCGAGGCAGTCATATCCGCTTGCACTTGTAGCGCCACTGAGGCAAGTTTTTCCTACATTATTTGCATCACAGGTTGTCGTTGTCGCAGCGCAGATACCGCCTAAGCAGTTGTATCCTGACGCTGTAGTCCAACCTGTTGGACATGTTTGACCAACGTTTGCTTGGTTACAAGTCCAAGCACCGGCATTCTGCACAGTGACTGCAACGGCGGTGCTTGTCAGTGTCGTGCTTGTATTGCGCGCGCGAGCAGTGAGTGAGAGAGCGCCAGAACCAACGGTGTTCCAGTTTCCAGTAAATTTCTTTGTGGCAGTATCGTACTGCAAGGTTATGTTCACATTGCCATTCGTTAGCAGCTCAACTGTTGGGTTATTGCTGATGCCACTCACTGATGCAACTACTGGAACTGTTCCTGAAACCGATCCTGCGCTTGGTGAGTCAAGTGTAATGCTTGGAGATCCCCCAACACCAGTACAAGTTGCTGTATCGAATGTACATGTTGAGGTGCAAGAAATGCTTCCTCCAAGGAAGCCAGCAGTGTTGCAATAATTCGAATTTGAAGTATTTGTGCCATCGCAGTCTTCACCGCTGTTCACTTGCCCGTTCCCACAACCCGTTGGGATTGCATTCTGGACTTGTACAGTAAGTGCAGTAGGTGTTGTATACTGTTTTGATCCGTTTGTGACGGTAAACGTGAGGTCGAGAAAACCATTCGTAACAGTTCGTGTATCCCATGTTGCATTGTACTGCATTCCTTTTGGTCCGCGAACTGCTACGATGCGGTTGTTGCCAACATTCAAAGTCGCGTTGATTGTCCCAGTCATGTTCTCAACCTGAATAGTAGGATATACAATGCCGCTGACGATAGCGTCCTGTGCAGGTTTAATCCACGTGAGTTTTGGTGGAGGGTATGCTGGTGTGACAGTCACGCGCTGGATGTTCCACTCGCCACATTCTGTTGCTGAAGTGCAACCACATCGGTACGTGTTTACTCCATTTGCTGTGGTGAAGTCGGTGCAGAAGTATGCCGCAACATAATTGTCGCCCACTGCAAGCGCGCTTGTGGGCAAAGTGTACGTCTGCGCTTGGCTGAGGTAGCCTGGGAAGCGTGCCTTTTGTCCCGATAGCTTGTACTGTTTCCATGCAGAGCCATTGTACACGTGGATGTCTTCGTAGACCATTTGCACTTTTGCGCGCGTTGGGAAGTCAAAGGTGAGTTTTGCGGATTGAGAGCTGTCGGGTTCTTCTGGCGAGACCTGCATGACTTGTACGTTGGAGTTAAAGACATCATACGGTGGTGCAAAGTCGAGAGAGCTAAAACCAGTGTACTCAGTTCGTGAAATAGCTGCTTGACCGCTCGTATTCGACGTGGGGAGCTGCGCCACGAAGAGCAGTGCAAAGAGTGCGACGGTAAGGACTGCAAGTGCGGGTATGAATTCGCGTTTCATACAACTCCTCCACGCGGCATTTCATTGATGCCGCGGCTTATGTACGCCGCAGGCCAACCGGCATCCTTGAGCAAATCAAGTATTTCGTGATCCTTCATTCCCATGATGCGAAGTTCCGCGATGTAAGATTTTGCTGTTTCAAGTTTGCCCGGATCGAAATGGATGGGAACACCGCTGCTCGTCATAGGCATACTTTGATGCACGGGCATGAGAGGCGTGCCCATGGGTTGCGTTCCCTGTGCAGTGCTACTTGGCATGGGTTTTGGTTCAGGAAGTGAGAGCGGCGCTGGCGACTCTGCAGGTGAGGGAAATCCTCGGGGCATTTCAGGAGGTAGTACTCGCGGAGGTTCCATCGCGAGTTCTTGCTTGCGATGACCCATCATGAGGAGTACTGCTCCAACAATTGCAATGACGATGAGTGCGATACTTGCAATGCCGAGCCAAGAGCTGAAGAATCCTGTTTCCTCTTCGACTGCAGGTTCCTCGTACGTTGGATCTTCAAGGATAGGATCAGGCTCGTTTGGCAGTTGAGTCGGTGGCGTGCTTGTGGGAGGGATGTATGGTTGAACTACTGGTGTGTTGCTCGGTGCTGGAATGACTATGGTTGTGTTCGTTGCGTTTTTTACCGTTGGAGTCGTTGTTGGCGCCGAGGCGTTTTCAGTTGGTGCCGTCGGTGGCGTGGTGCCTGGGACTGGTATAGAATCGAGTGCAGCTGTCGCTAACCCTGCAAGGCACAGTATGCCTACTATCCAGACGAAACGCATGGGGCGACCTCACATTTTCTATTTAAAAATCATACGACTGCGAAATTCCATGCGTTCGAATGAAACTGCCGCAGCGGTGCACGCTTTCTGAGTGTAGCAGTACCGTCTGCACGAAGCGCTGGACACTGTCCGCAGGACGTGTTGAGGCAGCTGCGGCAGTACTTTTGGGGGGGGGCTTTGCATTGAAGGACGCGCTTCTGCATGGAGTGGTTGCGGTACGGCGATTCCTTACAGTCATCTGCATTCGATTCGGCGAGATCCTCCCCTCGCCTCATGAGAAGCTTTGTGCAACCACTACCAATTCTGCCTGAAAGTTTCGCTTCTTGCGCAAAAATAAAGCACAGTATATTCTTTCCACGCAGAAAAGATTAAATAGCATTGTCTCTGTAATATTCTCCGACGTGCTTACAGCAACAACCGTCGATAGCATGATTCTTCGAGCATCGGCCGTCCACGCGGACACCTGCTCTTTTACGCTCAGTGCGCTCTCTCCTCGTCAGTCTCTCTGGGATGCTATACCGCGTGATATAGATTCAGTGAGACACTTTGAGGAAGAGCAAATGCAGCGGTACTGCGCACAGCTGCTCAATGGTGCAGCAATGTTTCATCACAATATACGTGAATTGCTAGCGCAAAGTAAGCTTATGGTGATTGAAAGCATAAAGCAAGAGGTGCGCGGCCAGCGCGGACGCACGAATGGTCTTGCACAGCGCGCTGCGCAGCGATTCCCCTTTGCTCCAACGCACTTAGTGCAGCAATGTTTAACGTTTCAAATGGCTGTCCATGATGGTGCACTCGCGGCGCAGCAACCACGCGTTGAGCGAGAGTTAGTGGACGCGATCATGAAACGAATCAATGTGTGGTGGCGTGAACAGGAAGCTAGATATGGCCGATTACAAGTGTCGCTTGCGGATAAGCAGTTGTTTGCAACCGCCGCGGCGAATGCAATAATGATTGAGAACGGTACCGATGCGTACGGTGATGTTGTATTGGTGTCTCGCGATTTCAACCACGTGTTTCGCATGTACCATTACCGTGAAGACATCCTCAGACCAGTGTGTAACAAAATGAAATTATTGTATCCGCGAAATTTTGTCTTTCGTCCATCGTTCCATACGGTGGGTGATACTTTTTGAAATCAAGAGGGAAAGAAGTTTTTTTGTTAACTGATGCTGAGTTGAGCGCTGAGTAATTAGCACCACTTGCTGCAGAATTCCCCGCGTGTAATTCGTGAGAATGGTGCTTTCTTCGAATCTGATACGCAGTTTTTCCCCTTCTCAATCGTTAGATTGCTTTTGCAATGAGGACGATGTCTCGAATATCGACGATGCCATCGTTGTTCACATCTCCTGCAAGATTTTGTGTTTTTATGTCGCCAATAACGATGATTATGTCTTGCACATTGATTGTGCCATCTCCGTTGCGGTCTTGCGGTACATGTGTCGGGTTTTGCACACAGGCGTTGTTTGTGCATGTGTATCCGCTTTGGCATGTTCCGCAGTTGCTTACTGTTCTTGTTGTTCCGCAGTTGTCCACTCCTGTTTTGCTGCCACATGTAGCGCTTAGTCTGCTACAGAATGTTGCGTCATTTTCTGGTGTGCATACAGGCGGGCTTCCTCCACCGTTCATGTCGGCCTGAATTTCTGCTTGTGTGCGCGCAACATTCCAAATGCTTACATCGTCGATTTTTCCTATGAAGTTCCCCCATGTGCTTTGACTCTTTCCTATTATGAGACCATTTAAGGTGTCTGCTGGAGAGAGTCCAGGAGCATTCGAGCTATTGACTAGTACTCCGTTTTTGTATAGGCGTGCGTTTCCGTTTGTTGCATCGTACGTATATGCATAATGGTGCCAAGTATTTAGTGTGCTTGGTTGGGAGAAGTCTGTTGTGTAGTCTCTCAATACTGCTCCACTGAACCCCGCTTGCAATCTTGTTGTTGCTCCTGCTATTCTCATTTCGTATTCTTGGTTTCCTTTTGTGAAGACCATACGATCGTCACCAAGCACGGTCGTTGGGTATATCCATGCTTGGAGTGTTATGCTGCTCGGTGGTGGGAAGTCGTTTACTGTTCCGTATGAGTTGCTTCCGCTCAGTTGTATTGCTCCTGCGTTTCTTCCACTAGTCCATGTGGATCCGGTTAGTGTTGCAGTTCTTCCTTGTCCGCTATCGTCGCTTGCGCTTGTTCCACTTGCTTCGTTGAATTGGTATGATGCAATTTTTCCTGGGCAATTGTTTTGTTGGCATGAAGTACTGCAAGCTGCTGGGCAGGTTCCTCGTGCATTTCCTGTGTCGCACTGTTCGCCTTGTTCAACTATGCTGTTTCCACACACTGCTGGAGCTATGCACTGGTTGTTTACGCATGATTGTCCACCGCTGCATGTTATTCCGCCTTGTACGGTTCTTGTTGTGTAGCAATTACTTGTCTGTGTGACTGTCCCGCACAAGTTGCTTGGATTTGGCGTCCAGGTAGTTGGTGTGCAGCTTCCCCAGATTCCAGTTTCAGTATTTGCTGTTGCTGCAGAAACCGCTGCTTCGTTTGCGCCCTTGCCCGTTGCACGTGCAGCAGTTATTGTCGGTACAAAGG
>JACCDG012085172.1_pt1 | contig 17170 bp, 15 predicted proteins | sample 7442471 | NCBI WGS metagenome assembly JACCDG01 (sample SAMN15323444, study PRJNA562643) | freshwater metagenome | isolation source: river surface water | place: USA:Blue River Watershed | collected 2017-08-17 | reverse complement strand
CGTGATGTTCAGAAGCAGGATGTGCTTCTATTCATTGACAATATTTTCCGCTTCACTCAGGCAGGTTCTGAAGTATCAACACTTCTTGGTCGTATGCCATCTGCCGTGGGATATCAGCCAACGTTGGCCGATGAGATGGGCGTACTTCAGGAGCGAATTACTTCGACTCGTGGTCACTCGATTACTTCGATGCAAGCGATTTATGTTCCTGCTGATGACATTACGGACCCAGCTCCGCACACAACATTTACCCACTTAGATGCGACGACAGTTCTATCTCGTCCAATCTCAGAGCTAGGTATTTATCCTGCGGTGGATCCGCTCGATTCAACTTCACGTATTTTGGATCCGCGCTATATCGGTGAAAATCATTTCCGAGTTGCCAACCGTGTTAAGCAGATCCTTCAGCGTTATAAGGATCTTCAAGACATCATCGCAATTCTTGGTATTGATGAACTCTCTGAAGAAGATCGCATCTTGGTAGGTCGCGCTCGTCGTATTCAGCGATTCCTTTCACAAAATACTTTTGTTGCGAAGGTCTTTACCGGTATCGACGGTTCATTTGTTCCACTAAGTGAAACAATCGCGGCATTCGATGCGCTAGCAAATGGCGATTACGATCATATTCCAGAGCAAGCATTCTTTATGTGCGGCGGTCTAGAAGATGTTGAACGTAAGGCAAAGGAATTGGCTAATAGCTAATGAGCGATTCCACACTTACCGTCGAATTCGTTACGCCAGAATCAAGAATCTGGTCGGGCAGAGCCAAGATGGTCTCTGCCCGCACCTTGGAAGGTGATATTGGTATTCTGCCAAATCACGCTCCATTACTTGGCGCGCTGGTCGATGGAAAAGTTGTAATCAAAGCGGAAGATGGTTCAATCGCAGAATTTGAAGTACATGGCGGTTTCTTATCGGTTGCTAATAACCGAGTTTCAATTCTTGGGGAAGCGGTTTAGTTAACTCGCGTTACATCAGCGCCAAGGGCCTGTAGCTGCTCGGCGAAATTCGGATAACCGCGATCGACGTGAAATGCATCTTCAACAAATGTAATTCCATCAGAAACTAGTCCGGCAAGAACTAAACCTGCTCCAGCTCTAATATCTGATGCGGCAACAGGAGCAGAAGAAAGCTTGGGAATTCCAATAATTGAGGCATGATGGCCATCAACCTTTATCTTTGCACCTAATCGAAGAAGCTCATTTACAAACATAAATCTGCCTTCAAAAACATTTTCAGTTACTAAGGCGTCACCTTCTGCAATGGCATTCAAAGTGATTGCAAATGGCTGCAAATCAGTGGGAAAACCTGGATAGGGAAGAGTGGCAACATCGATTGCGCTGGGTCTCCGGGACATTTTTACTCGTAAGCCATCAGATGTAGAAGTTACAACTGCTCCTGCTGACACCAATTTATCTAACGGAAGTTCTAGATCTGCAGGTCTGGCATTATGGATTGAAATATCACCTTGAGTAATTGCGGCAGCAAATGCCCAAGTTCCGGTAACAATGCGATCTGGGATTGCTTCGTGATTTACCGGATGAAGCGATGGGACGCCATTTATTGTTAATGTCGGAGTACCTAAGCCCTCAATCTCGGCGCCCATGGAGTTCAAAAAGTTTCCAATATCCACGAGATCTGGTTCGCGCGCCGCATTTTCTAAAATAGTTTTTCCTTTTGCCAAGACGGCTGCGGTAAGAATATTTTCAGTGGCACCAACGCTTGGGAAATCTAATTCAATTTTTGTACCTTTAAGACCATTTTTAGCTGAGGCAATAATGTAGCCATGTTCATTCTTGATCTCTGCACCAAGTTCAACCAAACCTCTGGTATGAAAATCTAAACCACGAGAACCAATTGCATCGCCGCCAGGTAGTGCAACTTCAGCACGACCTAACCGAGCCACCAAGGGTCCGAGGACATTAATAGAGGCGCGAAGTTTTCTTACATATTGATAATCAGCTCGATACCCAAGATCTTCTGGGACTGTAATAGTTAATTTGGAAGATGAAACATCATGATCGATTTTGCAACCAAGGCTTACAAGAAGTTCACCCATCATTGTTACATCAGCAATCTGTGGCACATTACTTAAAATGTAAGTTCCAGGAGCCATCAACGAAACTGCCATCAACTTCAAAATTGAATTTTTCGCTCCAGAAACCTTTACATCACCGACAAGCGAAGAACCGCCAACGATACGGAAGCGGTCTAAACCGTGCTCCATCATTGGCTCCCCATTCTCTTCAAGTGGTCACATGCTAGCCATTGGCATAGGCTCGCCCCATGGTTAATCTAACGCGCATTTATACAAAAACCGGAGATGATGGAACCACTTCACTGGGGGATATGAGTAGAACCTCCAAAAACGATGCGCGACTTGAGGCATATGCCACCGTAGACGAGGCAAATTCATATTTAGGTGTTGTACTTGCTGATAAAGAGTTGGATCAAGACATTAGAAAACTTTTGGTGAGAATTCAGAATGATTTATTTGATGTTGGTGCAGATCTCTGTACGCCAGTCGTGGATGAACCAGCTCATGAGCCGCTTCGCGTTCTTGAATCTCAAATTAAATACTTGGAAGAGCAAATTGATAAGTACAACGCTTTTCTAGAACCGCTTAAGTCTTTTGTGTTGCCATCCGGAAGCAGAACATCTGCCCATCTGCACGTTGCTCGTACCGTGGTAAGAAGAGCAGAGCGTCGTACTTGGCAAGCAATTCATGGATTTGGCGAAGGCGTCAATAAATTAACCGCAAAGTATCTGAATCGTCTCTCTGATTTATTGTTTGTACTTGCACGATATGAGAATCGCGGTGAAGGCGATCAACTTTGGGTACCGGGAAAAAATCGCTAACTTCGCAAAATTGCGGAAGCAGCGCTTAATTCCTCCTCAAATACCAAGACTCTGGGTCCCGAGTTTGTCTGAGTCAGATTCGCTTTAATTCCATTTGCCAAAAGCTTCTGTCGCATCATTTCTCCTTCGATGTGATTCTTAGGCCTGGCGGCAACTTTTAATTTTCCATAGGAATCATCGTCACCCACGGAAAAAGGTCGTTCGGCGACAGATTTACCTCTTGAAAAACCCCATCTAAGCAAGAAGATTAAGACAAACATGACGGCAAAACCGGCAAATGATTTTAAGAATAGTGCGTTATCAATTCCCCCTAACATTATTGACCTCGAATCATTGCGTCGCCTCTGGTTGGGGTATTGGGTTGTAAACATTTCCAGGTCGAGGTTTCGCATCTGGTTCGCGATGACAAATCACACGAATTCCGCCTACCGAGATATTTTCAGCTATCGGTTCGCTGCTGACTAGAAAGATTGTTGCTAATTCTCGATCATCAGTTCCTTTTGCATAGGTAAGTAGCGAGCCAATCTTGGTGCGGGAATTTGTCTCAGAATTTAGGCGACGTACTGAAGAATTTACTTCCCACCATTCACATCCAGTCTCAGCCGCAACAAAGACGGCGCCGCAAGCATAAAGTTGGCAATCTTTTACGAACTTTTGCAGAGATCTTTTTGCTGAAAGTAAGCCAACTAATTCTTTAGAGTTTGGGACCTTTGCATAGACGCCATCATTTACCTTGAATCCAGATGGTGGCCAGACTGCCTTAGGCGAAGGAATTGGAACAGCCTTCTTTTTAGCAAGACTTACTTCTGCATGAGCTAGGGATGGCGTGACAAATACTCCGAGCGCGTTTATCAAAATCATCACAACGAACTTTCGAAATCTCATTTGGCGCACCGGCCAATCTTGCCGGAAATAGGTCAGAATCTCCCTGTGAGTACACGGAAAAATCGCCCAAAGTCGAAGCAGCGCCCTAAGCAGGAAAATGGCGATGAGCGAGAAATCATGGCTTCTCATGAAACGATTGAAGAAGATTTAGATGGTATTTATCGAGTTCGTAAAATCACCGGATCCAGTTCTACTAAGCCATATCGATGTCCAGGTTGTGATCAATTAATCCGCACCGCTACTCCACATATCGTTGCTTGGCTAGATGGAGATGTTGAATCTAGGCGCCATTGGCATACTCCATGTTGGAGTAAGAGAAATAATCGAAGGCCAAATACGGAACGAACCCGTAATGCACCGCGTTACTAACGAATTCGTCGTTTGTGTAATAACTTAACTAATCGAACAAGTATTTTATCGGCTGATTCAGATCGATTGAATGTAGTAAATTCCAGTGGGATTCTAAATCTTCTGCGCACAATAGTTCTCGGATAAGTGAATTCCAATAATCCCTCTGCACCATGAATTCGTCCGTAACCACTATCTTTTACACCACCGAATGGAAGCGAACCGATTGCAGCAAAGGAAAAAGCTGAATTAATTGAGACCATGCCACATTTGAGTAGCGCGGCAATCCGCTTTCCATTTCTCTTGGACCAAACTGCTGCACCAAGTCCATAATTGGTTGCATTCGCTAAATCGACAGCTTCATCCATATTTGCGACCGTATTTATTACCAAAGTTGGACCAAAGGTTTCCTCAGTTACCGCAAGTGAATCTTCTGGAACATCAGCCATGATTACCGGTTCTACGTATCCTCCAGAAACGGATTTAGTGCCACCCAATAAGAATTTTCCGCCGCGTTTTGCCGCATCATCAATATGGTTTTGAATGACTTTCAGTTGGGAGGGCATGGTGGCAGGGCCATACTTGGCATCATCCCCAAAGCCAGGCTTTAATTCTTTTGCTTGTTTAACAATTTCTTCTTTAAATTTCTCGGCCACAGTTCTATGTACATAAACTCGTTCTGCTCCGATACATGATTGTCCAGCATTAGACATAGCGTGCCAGAGTGTCATCTCGGCAGCTTTTTTAATATCGGCATCGCGATCAACTAAGACCGCATCTTTGCCACCGCATTCCAATACAACCGGAGTCATATTAGCCGCACAAGCTGCTGCAACTTTCTTCGCGGTTCGAGTAGAGCCGGTAAATGAAATCTTGCCCAATTTACTTTCGGTTAGTGCGATGCCCGTTTCTGGCGTTCCTGTTATGACTTGGAAAATATTTTTAAATGGCGCAATGCGATTCCAGCTCTCTTCTAAGTATGCACCGATAGCTGGGGTGTATTCACTTGGTTTGAAAACAACAGTATTTCCGGCGGCAAGCGCGTACGCAATTGATCCAACTGGAGTAAAGATTGGATAGTTCCAAGGTCCAATTACGCCAACTACTCCATAGGGGACTCGTTGAACTTGTGCGGCCATATTGAACATTAGGAGTCCAACCGGTCGATTTTGCTTGCTAAGAATTCGATGCGCATTTTTTCCTGCCCAGGAAATATGTTCGATCGCAAGCGCAACTTCTAACTTGGCATCACTAAAAGGTTTTCCAGTTTCACGGTGGATCAGATGAGCCGCGGAATCGATTTCACGTGTCAATATTGAAGCCCAATCGCGAAGCGCTACATAACGTCCACGAAATCCAAGTTCTGCCCAGCGCTCACTTGCTCTGTCTGCTTGTTCGACAACATTGGAAACTTCTGAAGCTGTGAAATTAGGAAATACGCCGACAACTTCACCAGTTGCCGGATTTAATGATTCAAAACTCTTTTTACTCGAATTGGATTTTCGCACCATGGGAGAAGACTAAACTCTCGGGCATGGCTGAGCTGATTAGACCAAGCACTATTTTGCCGGCCGAGCGTAGCCCCATAACCATTCTCACAAGAGATGGGCTAAAACTAATCGGAGAAGTGGCGACACCACTCTCTGGCGATCGCAGCAATGCAATTCTTTGTTTCCATCCTCGGCCAACTCATGGCGGGATGATGGATAGCCATATTTTTAAGAAGGCCGCAAACAGACTTCCATCAATGGCAGAAATAACTGTCATTCGTTTTAACACTCGTGGCACCGCAAGTGATCAAGGCAGGAGTGAAGGTGAATTTGGAAATGGAGTTACCGAGGAAGCAGATGTGGTTGCAGCAATTGATTATGCCTTCGATGTCTTAAGAGTTAAGAATCTATGGATTGTTGGTTGGTCATTCGGAACAGATTTGGCACTGCAATATGCAACAGATAGCAGGATTAAAGGGTTGATTTTGTTGTCACCCCCTCTTCTAACAACGAAGGAATCACATTTGGAATTTTGGGCAAAAGATGGACGTCCGGTCGTCGCACTTGTTCCAGAGTTTGACGAGTTTCTAAATCCAGCAGATGCAGAAATTCGTTTTAAATCGCTAACCACAGTAGATCTAATTGCAGTTGCTGGCGCTAAACACTTATGGGTCGGGGAACCATTTGTACACAGAGTGCTTAGCGAAATTGTGAAATATGTAAATCCGAACAAGTTGCCACTCGCAACGGAATACTGAATAGAATAACGATGGTGGGTGCAAATCTAAGAAGTTATCGTGATGTAATTAAATCGCCAGGCGCACTCCGTTTAATGTTATCTGCTTATCCTGCTAGAACCGCTTACGGAATGATTACCCTTTCGATTTACTTCAAAGTTCAACAGTCCACTGGTTCAATTGCAGTAGCCGGACTTGCTGCAGGTTTAAATGGTCTCGCTGGTGCAACAACTGCTGGAATACGTGGTGCGGTTATTGATCGCTTTGGCATGATCTGGCCATTACGAGTTTTAGTGCCAAGTTATGCATCCATGATTGTTGTTTTTAGTTTTGGAGAAGGCCGAACTGAACTCATTGTGCTCGCTACTCTGCTTGGATTGACTGGCCCACCTATAAATCTTTCCGTTAGACCGCTCTGGAAATTAACAGTTTCACCGGAGCGACTTCGTACCGCTTTCGCGCTAGATACAGCATCAATGAATTCCAGCGCTGTTATTGCACCGGTGCTAGCCACAACTTTGTCTCTTTCATTTTCACCAAATTTGGCTTTGCGAATTTGTGCTTCTCTAATGATGTTTGGTGGAGTCTTATTGTTGCTAACTTGGCAGGTAAATCGTTGGCGACCCGAGAAGAAAGAGGAGAAAACTCCGGCAATTTGGCGAGTTAAAGGAATTCAATTATTGGCTTTAGAGGGTGTTGCTATAGGACTTGGTTGGGGAGCATTTGATATCGGAGTTCCTGCCTTTGGAACATTAGAAGGAGTCCCAGAACGAGTTGGATTCTTCTTTGCTTTGATGGCCACTTTTAATGTAATTGGGGGACTGGCGGCAGGCACAATAAGTAGAAAGATTTCTCCACTAAAAGCGTTTCGAACGAATTACTTGATTTGGGCAATAGTCTCCCTGCCATTGGCTTTTACACATATGGATTGGACTCTTGCGGTAGTAACAATTCTTCTCGCCTTTTTCGGAGGATTCCAACAAGTTTTTTACTGGGAGATCACCGAAGCGATTCGACCGAAAGGCACGGCAGTACAAACTTTAGGTTGGCTTTGGACAATCGAAGGTTCGGCAGCTGCGGCAGGAACTGCGCTAGGCGGTTACGTAGCAGAACATCTATCTCCAAGATATTGCCTTGCTGCAACCACAATAGCGTTATTTATTGGTTACTTAATTATTACCAAAGGACAGAAACATTTAGCGAGCGCTGATCGGTTACCAACAGAAGCCGAAGATACTGCAGCGATTGAGAGCACTGCAGATACAACGCATTAAGAATTATCAGTTTTTGGAAATACCACTTCATCAAGTATCAAAATTACTGCAGCTGCAATTGGGACTGCTAAAACACCACCAACTAAACCGAGTAGTGAAGTTCCAAGAAGTGCGGCAACAATTGTGACTAATCCAGGTATTGCCAAAGTTCTCTTCATGATTCTTGGCGTAATCAAGTAATTCTCAATCTGCACATAGGCGGTATAAAGCAATAGCGCCAGTAATCCTTTGAGTGGAGATTGCGTTAGAGCTACAAATGAAACAATACTTCCTCCAATAAAATGGCCAATTAGTGGAATTAATGCGACAAATAAAATTAACATTCCAAGAGCAGCTGCATAAGGTAAGTCGAGAACTAGTCCAAGGATAAAAACAAAAATTGAGGCAAAGAAAGCGATCAATATCTGACTTCCGACGAAGGAGCCAACTCTTGCAATAATTGCATCACCGATCTTTGAAATTCGATCGCGTCGAGATGAGGGAGTTAGTCTGTAGAAAACTTTAGTCACATTTGGTAATGAATACAGAAAATATAGAGTCAGAACAAGAACAGTGAGAGTTGAAAAAGCTCCAGAGAGCACGGATTTTCCAACGCCGAGGACTCCGCCAAATGCTCCAGTCAGTAATTTTCCATCTGCGAACCAGGATTGGAACTTCTCTTGCAAGGTTTGAATCAATCCATAGTCTTGATCGAGTCTTAATAAAGTTCGATTACTCCTTAGAGAATCAATTAATTGCGGAGCACCTTCAACTAAATCATTTAATTGCGAAAATACCGGAGGAATTACCACCAGGGCTGCAGTAGCGACAACAACAAGGACAGCTATAACTACAAGTGATACTGAAAGTCCACGTTGTACGCCACGTGATTCGATTGTTGAAACAGCAGGATTTAAACCCATCGCTAGAAATAGTGAAATTATGATCAAGATGAATACTTGACTTGCAGATTGCAGGGCCTGTAGCAGCGCTATTGCGACCAAGGCGCCAGTTGCAAATAGAAATCCAAAGTAAAAGGGATGTTGTGTATTGATTGGAGCGCCTTTAACCCCATAGTCATCGCCCTTACGATTTGAAGTGGGCGATTTAACTCTCGTTTTCTTAAAGACTCTTTGTAATGCGGCCATGCGATAAGTCTAGAGCCTGAAAGAATTGCTTCCATGTCGACTCAGTCGCAATTACATATCACCGGTCTTGGTGATGAGATTTCATCGCTCTCACAGCTACCTTGGGAGATACCACTAGAGAATTGGCCAGAAGATTCATCTTTGGCAGCACAACGCGGTATTTCACGCCACATAGTGAGGTTAGTGCGAGCCAATCCTTCTGATCCTGAGTCTGAGATTTACGCAGTTAAAGAGACTGTTCCAGAATTTGCTCATCGTGAATATTTGGCGCTTCGAGAACTTGGATTAAGAGACGCACCTTCGGTTGCACAAGTCGCGGTTGTAGATGGACGTCGCGATCTTGCTGGAAACGAATTACCGTGTGCAATCGTCACTCGATTCCTACCTTTTTCACAACCATATCGAGTCATTTTGAGTGGAACAGTTACGCAACATGAGGTCTTTAACATGGCGAATGCGCTTGCCTATTTGCTCGTGAGATTGCACCTATTAGGTTTTTGGTGGGGAGACTGCTCATTATCCAATTCTCTTTTCCGCAGAGATGCTGAGGGATTTGCCGCCTATTTAGTAGATGCTGAAACTGGAGAATTTCAGAAGAAACTTAGTGATGGTCAAAGAGAACATGATTTAGATATTGCTAAATTTAATGTTGCAGCTGAATTAGAAGATTTAAGACTTTCTGGAGTTTTATTTCCAGGCATGGATCCGGTACGCGCAAGTGAATCGGTAATCAAGAGATATCGCCGAATATGGAGCGCGTTAAGTGATTCTCAAGTCCTTCCGGCAAATGATCGACATGCCGTGGAGAAGGCCATGCGTGTTTTGCAGGATCTCGGATTCGCCGTAGAAGAAGTTGATCTCCAATTGCAAGGCGATAGTGGAACTTTAAAATTCACACCTAAATTAGTTGCTCCAAATTATCATTCCCAGCGACTACGTAATTTGATGGGCTTAGAAGTAGAAGAATTGCAAGCTAAAAGAATTCTCGCATCTTTTGATCGCTTTAGATCACGTGAAATTAGTTCGACTCCTGATGAGTCAGATGCGGCGAAAAGATGGTTGAGCGAAGTTTTTTACAAAGTCGTCAATTCAGTTCCAGTAAATCTGCGAGGACGAATCGAAGATGCCCAGTTCTTCCACGAAGTTCTAGAGCATCGTTGGTATCTCGGAGAGAAAGCTGGACACGATTTGGGCTTGCCACATGCTACCGAGAGCTACATTAGAGAAGTTCTACCGTATCGCTTTGACTCTGGAAAAGTCTGAGAGGATTCCGCAGTGAGTATGCCACCGACAAATTTTGGAAGAGCCTTTGATTTAAGTTCATTAGGAAAACCTAAAGAAAATCTAACTCAAGCATCATCTAGCTCTGTAACTGTCGAAAATTTGATGCCAGATTTTGTCCAAGTTTCAAAAGAGAAACCGGTTTTGCTCCTTGCATATGCCGAGCGTGCACCACAAACCGTTGCTATCCGCGATCTCTTTGCGAAGTTGGCTGATGCAGATAAAGGGACTTGGAAATTTGGTGCTATTGAGGTGGAGAGCCAAACCCAATTAGTACAAGCTCTTCGAATCCAAACTCTTCCTGCTGCTGTTGTATTTATAAATGAACAAGTGCTGCCGCTGCCAGAAGTGCCGGAGAAAGAAGATCAAATAAGAATGCTCCTTGCCCAGATCTTTAAATTGGCAAGCGAGAGGGGTCTATCTGTAGATGTACCTGAAATCCCAGAACCGAAAATGGAACCGGAGGAAATAGCAGCATTATCTGCGATGGAAAAGGGCGATTATTCGGGCGCCGCTATGGCATTTAAGAATTGGCTACAAAGAAGCCCTAATGAACAGATGGCAAAATTAGGACTGGCGCAATGTGAATTGGCAATAAGAGTTTCGTCTCTAAATTTTGAGCGAACAATCAGCGATGCCGATAGTAAACCTGATTCTGTCAATGATCAGATAATGGCGGCCGATGTTGAAGTTGCTAGTGGAAAACACAAAAACGGTTTCGAGAGATTGCTTCGTTGTGTAGCAACGCAGACAGGGGAGGAACGCGATCGTGCTAAGTCACACTTACTTACCTTGTTTCAGTTAGTAGATCAAAGCGATCCTGACCTAATAAAGGCAAGACAGAGATTAGCGAGCGCCCTTTTCTGATGACCCCTATTAACAAGACTGAACGTCGAGATTTACAGTCAATATTCTTCTTCTTTGGTGTGGGCGTTATGTGTCTTGCGCCGCGCCTTCCGGACATTAAAGCGAATTTAGGAATTTCAACCACATTCTTTGGCTTCTTAATGAGTACGGGCTCAATCGGAGCTTTGTTATCGCATTTAACTATGGGCTATGTGGTCCACCGACTAGGAGTTTATAAAGTCTTAGTTTATAGCGCCATCTTCACTTATGTGACGATTGGAATTTTGGTTGAGACGAATAATCCTTGGATATACCTTTTAGTAAATATCATTTCAGGTTTTGCCTGGGCTTCGTATCACATCGCCATCAATGCACAAGCACTTCATCGCCAATCTGAAAGTGGCGAACATGTGATTCCGATGCTCCATGGCATGTGGTCAGCCGGAGCAGTAACCACTGCATTTATCGCTTTGCTCATCTCTTCAAGTGTTTCCTTGAACTGGCATATCTATACCTTGATTGTTTTGGTTTTGATCTTGAAACTGCGCGCGATAAATCGACTAAAGCCGGTCTTGCTCCTTGGCAATGAGGTGACAGAAGCAGATGAAATTGTGACTTTTGGAAAAATGCTAAAGTCATTTTCAATTGATTGGGTTGTAAGTATTGGATTTTTGTGCGCCCTGATGTTGGAATATTTGATGGGGGATTGGGCCACCATTTTGGCAAGGCAAGAATTTAATGTTTCAAAGTCAATTGCAGTCATCCCATATTTTCTATTTATGCTCTCGATGATTTTGGGAAGATTTGGCTATACCCGCTGGAAAGGAAATCGAAGCGATAAAGAAATAGTCCAACCATTTGTAGTTGCAGGTGGAACAATCTTTATTACTAGCCTATTTCTTGGTTTGCAGATCAAAGATAGCAATCTATTTCTTGGCTATTCAATCTTCTGTTTGGGATCACTTCTTTCTGGACTAGGTATTTCATTTGTCGGTCCACTCTTTTTTGGCTATGCCTCTGCAAGGTCAGATAAACCAGGTGGTGTTGCCATCGCAGAATTGGGAGCCTTAAATCAAGTTCTTTCATTCCTAGGTCGATCTGGAGTTGCGGTCTTTGCTGGAATGACTTCGCTACCGATTGCGATGATTATTCCTTCAGTGATGCTGGTTTCAGTTGCTTTCTTCGTTGCCGCGGCTAGCCAGCCAAAGCGTTCCTAATGGAGGCACCTTTAAAACGATTTCTTTTTGACCTTCAATACTTGTGGCATTAATCCGATTCGAATTAACTACGCCAGAACCGCCAAATTCAGAAGAATCTGTATTAAGTATCTCTTCCCATTCATTATCTGAAATTGAATCAAGAGGTAAGTGATATTCCAGTTGGGGCACTGGTGAGAAATTTGTAATCGAAATCAATGCTTTACCTGATGTATCCAAACGAGAGTAAGCCAAGATATTTCCAGAGGAATCATTATTACTTAACCATTTAAAGCCGGAATTCTTTGTATCTAGCTCCCACAATTCCTTGCAGTCAATATAGATTGAGTTTAATTTCTTGACCAATTTCTGAATTCCAGAGTGTTCGTCATATTGTGTCAAATGCCAATCTAGTGAGGTACCTTCACGCCACTCATCATTTTGAGCAAACTCGCCACCCATAAATAGAAGTTTTTTTCCTGGATGTGACCACATATATCCGTAAAGAGCGCGCAGTGTTGCAAGCTTTTGCCATCTATCCCCAGGGAATTTATTTACTAATGCCCCTTTACCATGAACGACTTCATCGTGAGAAAGTGGAAGTAAGAAGTTCTCGCTCCAAGCATAAAGAATAGAAAAAGTAATCTCATTATGGTGAAAAGCGCGATGAATTGGCTCGCGCTCTAAATATTGCAAAGTGTCATGCATCCAACCCATATTCCACTTAAAACCGAAACCAAGACCATTATCTGTTGTCGGCCTAGTAACCCCATTCCAAGCCGTTGATTCTTCTGCAATCATCATGATCCCTGGAAATTTTTTGTAGGCAGTCGCGGTAGCTTCTTGTAAGAAACGAACTGCTTCTAGATTTTCTCTACCACCATCCTTATTTGGAATCCATTCTCCTTCTTTGCGCGAATAATCGAGATATAGCATCGAAGCAACCGCATCCACACGTAAACCATCAATATGGAATTCTTCTAACCAGTAAAGAGCGCTTGCGACTAGAAAATTTCGCACTTCATTTCTTCCATAGTTAAAAATGTAAGTACCCCAATCAGGATGCTCGCCCAATCTTGGATCTTCATGCTCATAAAGTGCAGTTCCATCAAATCGAGCCAGTGCCCATTCATCTTTAGGAAAGTGCGCGGGAACCCAATCAAGTATTACTCCGATGCCAGCTTGATGTAATTGATTTACTAGATATCGAAACTCATCTGGTGATCCGAATCGGGCGGTGGGGGCAAAGTAAGAAGTGACTTGATATCCCCAAGAAGGGCTATAAGGGTGTTCACAAACTGGAAGAAATTCAACATGAGTAAATCCCTGCCCTTTTACATACTCCGTAAGTTCTGATGCAAGTTGTAAATAACTTAATCCAGGCTTCCAAGATCCTAGATGAACTTCATAAATTGAAATTGGAGATTGCCAAGGTTGATAAGTCTCGCGATTTGAAATCCATTCAGTATCGCTCCATAGAAAATCACTTTCGTTAACAACGGAAGCGGTAGCTGGCGGGATTTCAGTCTGTCTTGCCATTGGATCGGCGTGCTCTACCCAGTTTCCGCGCTGGTTTAAGACCGCATATTTGTATTTGGTTCCAGGCGCGACATCGGCAATAAATAATTCCCATAGTCCATTTGAACCAAGTGGAATCATTGGATTGCTAATTCGATCCCAATTGTTTTTATCACAAATTACGCTGACGGCCTTTGCATTTGGCGCCCAAACCGCAAAAGAAGTTCCGATAAGTTCGCCAGAATCTCCTCGAATTACATTTGCACCTAATGCGGTCCAAAGTTTTTCATGGCGTCCTTCAGAGATTAGATGGATATCTAGCTCTCCAAGAGTTGTATGAGGGTTTAAATATCCTGGAGGTGGCTGATTCGATCTTTTACGCTTTGCGAATAAACCTTTGAAAGAAAATTGCATCAGAGTTTTACGCGGCAGATATGTGCCACTTTTCCATGTGGACGGGCCGGATCTAATTTTATGTAAGTCTCACGACTCCACGAATACTTCTCGCCATCCAGAAGATCAATTACTTCAAATGTTTCTTTTTCAATTCCAAGAGCCCACATATCCCACTTAACTGAACATTCGCGGGCGTTAAATCCATCCAGATTCACGACTACCAGAACTAAATTACTGCCTTCTCGCTTTGAATAAGCGATTACTTGATCTGAATTGGTTTCATGAAATACCAGATTTCTCAATCTTTGCAGCGCAATATTGTCACGTCTTATTTCATTAAGTTTCTTTATGTAAGGTGCGAGGGAAAGACCTTTTTTATCTGCAGCCTGCCAATCTCGAACTTTTATCTCGTATTTTTCGCTATCCCGATATTCCTCTTTACCTTCTGCAAGCGGCAGATGCTCATAAAGTTCGTATCCGGCGTACATTCCCCATGAAGGTGCCAGAGTTGAGGCAAGGACTGCGCGTAATGCAAAGACCGCAGGATTTCCGCTCTGAAGATGAAAGGGGAGAATATCAGGGGTGTTTACCCAGAAATTGGGGCGAAAGAATGCACTTGTTTCAGTAGCAACTTCGCGTCCATATTGCACTAATTCATCTTTTGTTACTCTCCAGGTGAAATAAGTGTAAGACTGTTGGAATCCAGCTTTACCCAATGAATGCATCATTGGTGGATTTGTGAATGCTTCCGCTAGAAAAATTATCTCCGGATATTTTGAATTAACTTTCGCAATTAAATCTTGCCAGAAATGAACAGGTTTGGTGTGAGGATTATCTACTCTGAAAATTGTGATTCCATTTTCAATCCAGAAAACTACGATTCGATAAATCTCATTAAATAGCGCCGGATAATCATTATCGAAGTTAAGCGGATAAATATCTTCATATTTTTTCGGAGGATTTTCAGCATAAGCGATGGTGCCATCTGGGAGTCTCGTGAAGAACTCTGGATGCGTTTTTACCAAAGGATGATCTGGCGAACATTGCAGCGCAAGATCTAGTGCGACTTCGATTTTGTTTTTGCGCGCCACTTTAAGAAAATCTAGAAAATCATCCAAGGTTCCAAGTTCTGGATTAACTGCATCATGCCCACCATCACTATTCCCGATTCCCCATGGGACGCCAGGATCACTATCTGTTGCAGTTAAAGAATTGTTTTTGCCTTTGCGATGACTGTAACCAATTGGATGAATTGGGGGAATGTAAAGAACATCAAAGCCCATATCTGATACCGCAGGTAATCTCTTTGCAGCAGTTTTGAAAGTCCCTGATGTAATTGAGCCGTTCGGATTTTTAACTGCACCTTCGCTACGCGGAAAGAACTCGTACCAGCTACCAAATAGTGCGCGCTCGCGTTCAACTTTTATCGGATATTTATCGCTTAAAGAAATCAATTTTTTTGGGAAGTCTCCGATGTTCTCGCCTAAAACTTCAATCTGAAACTGCCAAATTCCAACGCTAGTTGGCTTTACCAAAGCTTCATATCGATTACTACCGGGCCAGATTTCTCGCATTGAAACTCGAGATATCTCTTTATCTTTGGAATCAAAGAGCAAAGCAAAAGCAGAGAAGCTCTCATGACCTTCTCTAATTATCGTTGCAGAAATTGGTAAAGATTCATTTGGAATCGCTTTTGCGCCAATCAGCTCGCTCCCGAAATATGTAACCGGAGCGATATTTAGGATTGGAAAGCGACCAATCATCCAGTTCCTTCAGTATTTCCAGGATCTGCAGCAGTCACATCTGCGAGGCGATATTTGGCTACTGCTTTCTCCACTTTTTTCTCCGAAATTTTCCCTTCTTTTGCCAACTGAGATAGGACGCCGACAGTTATGGATTCGCCATCAACTTTAAAGTGTCTGCGCAGAGCGCCGCGGGTGTCAGATAAGCCAAAGCCATCTGTTCCCAAAGAGGTAAATCCATTTGGCACCCAGGGCGCAATCTGATCTTGAACAGTGCGCATAAAGTCGCTTACTGCCAAGACCGAACCTTTATATTTCGATAAAACTTGGGTTAAGTAAGCGCTCTTCTTATCTCTTGGATGCAGCAGATTGTGTCGATCAACTTCCAATCCATCTCTACGTAATTCATTCCAGGAAGTAACGCTCCAAACATTTGCCTGGATACCCCAATCTTCTGACAATAATTTCTGAGCCTTTAGGGCTGCATTAACCGCGACGCCAGATGCCAAGATATTTGCTCGCTTCTTCTTCCGGCCTTTCTTTGCCGATTTTGAGTAGAGGTAAATTCCTTTGAGCAGTCCTGCAACATCGAGATTAGCTGGTGCTTCAGGTTGCAGATAAGGCTCGTTATAAACCGTTAAGTAATAGAAAATATTTTCGCTCTTTTCGCCATACATTCTTCGTAGGCCATCTTTAACTATGTGTCCTACTTCAAAAGCGAATGCCGGATCGTAAGCAACTACTGCAGGATTCGTTGAAGCCAATAATTGAGAATGACCATCTTCATGTTGGAGACCTTCTCCATTTAAAGTGGTTCGTCCAGCAGTAGCTCCCATCACAAAACCGCGCGCCATTTGATCTGCTGCGGCCCAGAAGGCATCTCCCGTTCGCTGGAAGCCAAACATCGAATAAAAAATATAAACCGGAATCATCGGTTCATCATGTGTTGAGTAAGAAGTTCCAACAGCAGTAAAGGAAGCCGTGGATCCGGCTTCATTAATTCCTTCGTGAAGGATCACACCAGATGTAGATTCTTTGTAACTTAGAACAAGTTCTCGATCTACCGCTGTGTATTTCTGACCATGCGGTGAATAAATTTTCATGGTTGGGAACAAGGAATCCATTCCAAATGTTCGTGCTTCATCAGGAATGATTGGCACAATTCTTGAGCCGATTCCTTCATCTTTTGCTAAATCTTTCAGCAGACGTACGAATGCCATTGTTGTTGCGACTTCCTGATTTCCAGAACCGCGCATTACAACATCGAAATGGGAATCGGCGGGCTGCGGAAGTGGGCGAGAATGGCTGCGACGTTTTGGAATTGAACCACCAAGACTTGAACGACGTTCCATCATGTACTTGTATTCAGGTGATTCAACGCCTGGATGGAAATATGGTGGAAGTTTTTCATCTAGCTTCTCATCTGGAATATCTAGGTATAGCCGGTCGCGAAGTGCAATAAGATCATCTT
>JACCDG011858069.1_pt1 | contig 17185 bp, 18 predicted proteins | sample 7442471 | NCBI WGS metagenome assembly JACCDG01 (sample SAMN15323444, study PRJNA562643) | freshwater metagenome | isolation source: river surface water | place: USA:Blue River Watershed | collected 2017-08-17 | reverse complement strand
CTGAAAGCGAAAAAAAAGAATTAGTGGGTTTGTATGTGAAATCAGGCTGGACCAAAAAAACCGCTGAGCTTATGGCTGAAGAGGCTTCAAAAAATCAAAAATTATTTCTGCAAGAAATGTCATTTCGTGAGCTCGGTATTATTCCTACGGCTGAAGAAAATCCTGTGAAAAACGGTATAGTGATGCTTTTCTCATATATCATTGGTGGTTGTATACCATTAGTCTCTTTTTTCCTTCTTCCAATTCTATACGCAATACCCCTATCGATCACGGTTACGTTAGTTGGGTTATTTAGTTTGGGTGTGTATACTGCTTCATTTTCCAAACGTTCATGGTGGAAAGCCGGACTTGAAATGGTGGTGTTAGCCTCTGCTGCCGCGGCAGTGGGGTATGGTGTCGGTCAGTTTGTTGACGCCACATTACTTCGTTGAACCTTGTGAAACATACTATAAAACCGGCCAGGGCCGGTTTTATATTTTTTTGAGTCGGTAGAGCCGCCTCCCTACGTGTTGGTTAGGTCGACGATATAGGAGCGATGTTTTTTCCGGAAGAAGTGCTTCTATGGAAAAGCCAAGAGAAGGAAAATCATGTTCTTCAATTGAAGAAATACGGTTTCCGCTGTGCGTGAATTCGGGAAAAACCATCACAATGATACCGCCAGGGGTGAGTATGTTGTGGAGTGCGCGGAGCGCGTCTTTATACAGAGCGCGCAGGATCAAAGATTGCTTTTCAAGAGCATCTTGTGCTTCTCCGCCACGAAGCGGGGTTCCCAAATACGGTTCAGTGATCACGGACGTTATGAGTTCATCTTGAAGGTGGTCGGAAAGATGTCGCACGTCAGAGATAAAAATCCGTACATTGGCATGAAAGTGTTCTTTTTTTTGTATCCATTCAGTGTTTATTTGTGAATCGTGAACTGCCTTTGAAGAAAGATCACTACCGATAATCGTCTTTGCGCCAAGAAGTGCGGCTTCCATAAGCACCGTTCCTGAGCCGCAAAATGGGTCAAGTACGGCTGATGTATGGTCTACCCCCGCAAGATTGAGCATGGTGCGAGCAAGTTTAGGTGGAAGCATCCCGCTCCGTGCATCGCTTGCCGGACGTTCAAAGTCACGTTCACTAAATGCTTCAAACGGTTGCAGGGCAACAGTAAAAAAAACATGATTTTGAAATATTGTAAAATCGGTACGGGTCTCGATGAGATTATTGTGGAAGATTGACGCGCTGTTTTTTATGGTCACCGCACGTACTGATTTCCCGAGTCCCCGCACTTTTTTTTTGATGTCAATTGCCAAGCGTGGGGACACACCATCACCCTGCACCGCAAAAGAAAGTTTTGAGGTTTTTTCATGTGTGGTAAGAAGCGTTACAATTTGTTCTTCGCGCGTTCCGTGTCCAGGGGCCTCCTCGGCAATTTTAACAATACTCCCCGCGCAGTTCATAATTTCTTTTACAGGGAGCACGTCTCCTTCGAAAAGAAGGTGTTCGCCGAGGCGTTTTGTTGCCCCGGTAACATGAAAACGAACAAAAAGAGCGCGAAGCTCTGCTTCGGCAATATCTCCCTCACGTCCTAGAAAAAAAAGATAGCGCATACAAGAACCACACTGTACGGAATTTGTGACTGTTCGTCAAGAGATTTATCTTTCATGAGAAATGCTAGACGCGCTTTGTGTCGCTGGCTCAGATGGCTGCGGTTGGGGTTCTGGTTCAGTGCTTGTGGTTGTTTGTTTTGTGGGTGTGGTCGCGATGCCGGTTGTGGAAGTTGGGTAAAATGGGTTGCGTGAAAACGGCGACGTTTCCATGGCGCCTTTTTTCTTCCACTGTTCTTCAACTTGATCTACGCCACGAAAATCAATAACCTCAATACTCAGTGGTTCGGTAATAATGATATTTTCGGATGTTCCAATAGGAATATAAACACTTCGATAAAGAAAAAACATGGTACCGATCGATCCAAGGCCAAACAATACGCCTGAAACAACTCCAATAATTTTAAGAGTTTTAAACTGTTTGTACGCGCTCGTAGTCGCGAGGTATGAGGTGGATTTAGTTTTTTTAAATATCTGCATACGGTCACCTAATATAAATTTTTGCTGAAAATTCCACCGAAACGTCCTCGGGTCCACCACCACGTCTTTTTTGCCAACTCATACTGTCGATATAGAGATACTGTGGCAGGCGTTCTAGCGCGGCTAAGTAGGATAATTGGTGTGTGACTGTGCCGTGATTTAAAAAACTAAATATACACCCCGGAAGATTGATAGGAGGAGCCTTCTGGCCTTTGGCAGGTTTTGGTGCTTCCGTTTCACAGCGGACATTAATGGTTTGTTCGATAGCGTTATTTTTTGCTAATCCTTCGAACGTGGTGATCATGTCAAGCGCATCCGTGGCCGCAATAGTTGCCATGGTAAATGGACGCAACTGATCGGCGATTTCAGGTGCCTCGCGGATAGAGCGTCGTACCGCCGTAGCCTCGCGGTACTGTTTTTCAAACTGTGTTTGAGTGGCGGTAATTTGTTTTTGCAGAGTGATAATTTGTTTAATCGAGGGTACGACAATACCAACAATAATCGCTAAAATGCCAATAGCAGATATGCCGAGTAACACAATGGAGTGGAGCTTAAGTGACATGCCGCGCATACTATTTGAGAGTAAACGTAATCGTAAACGGAACATCCGTTTTTTGCAAAATAAGTTGATCGATAGGTACTGTGGCCTCGGCAATATATGGCGCTGAACGAAGACTGTTTTGGAGGGTGAGCAGGTCGTCTCGCAATGCCGCGACTCCTGACATGGTGCATTTTTTTGTAGCGCGATTCAGTGAAAGGTTTTGTATTTTTATACCGTCGGGAATCATGCTGAAAAATTCAGCCAGGAAAGGCTGCCATGGTTTATACGCGTTTTGGAACGATTTTATATTTTTTACTGATGCGTTTATTTGTTCGATCAGCATGATTTTTTCACGATTTCTTCGAGCGGTGCTTTCTACTCGTGAGAGGAGTGAGTCGACGTGTGATTCAAGAACCCAATATCCACCCAAACACGCGGTCCCGATAATTGAAAACACAATTAAACATATTTCTACCGTGCTTTTGGCAAACTGCAAATTGGCCAACTGTTTGAGATGTTTTCGTTTTTCTGGAGAAAGAAAATTGAGACGTGTAGGAAGCATATATTACACGAGATCACTCATAGAAAATGGATTGTCGGCCGCGCGTATGGCAAGGCCAATTGCTGTAGCGTAGGAATGCTTTAGGGGGGGAGCGGGATCCTTTTTAAGTCCAAGGTTTTTATGAACAATACCGGGTTTCGCGACAATGTTTAGCTTCAGCGACAGAATCGCGTCTAATTTTTTGAGCGCTGACGCGCCTCCGCACATGGTAATATGTGTTACAGTGTTTGGTTTTGGAAAGTGTGAGGCGTAGAACGCCAACCCCTTTTGAATTTCGAGAGCGAGTCGATCGGTAAGTTCGGCCATCACAGACCACGCATCGCCCTTTTGAAACTCTAGTCCATCCTCAATTTTTTTCTTTTCCGCTTCGTCGTGTGAAATGTGGAGCTTTTGGGCAATTGCTGTGGTCACGATTTCTCCCGAGTAGGGAAGCGAGATACTAAATTGGATGTGCCCGTGGTCGGCGATAATGAGACTTGAGCGCGTCGCGCCTAAATCAAGAATGACCCTTGCTTCATTTTCATATGACTTGCTCGCGGTAATCATTGCTCTAGCGGTGGCGAGCGCCTCTATTTCAAGAGCCATCACCCCAAGTCCGAGGCTCTCAAAGAGATAGGTATACATGTCTGAGATGCGTTTTGGCGCCGCTCCAATAAGAATGTCAGTGGTATTTTCTCCCATGGAATGTTCCGGCATGATTTGCCAATCAATGTAATATTCTTCAATATCAAATGGCAAATGTCTTTTGGCGGCATAGAGAATGTCTTCCTCAATAATTTCTTCTTCCTTTTTTTCAAGATGAATGAGTTTAATAAATCCTTGGGTATCCGGGATTGAGATTGCCACCCAGCGACTCTGGATGGGTTTATGACCTTTTCCACCGGCCAACAAATGCTGAAGATATTTTCGTACCTGCTCTGGCTGCTCAAGTTCGCCATTGACAATAAAGCCCGCAGGGAGCGATGTGCTGCGAATATTTGTTATTTCATACGAAGGTTTTTGGGCGTCTCGCGTGGTGTTTTTAAGCTGTACGACTTTGAGAGACAAGTCACCTATATCTATCGCAAATGCTCCGGGAAATGGAGAAGAAAACATAGTTAAAAATTTTGGGTGAGTGAGTAGATCGGCATGATGACGGCAATCGCGACGCCAGCTACAGCCACACCAAGGAGGAGGATAATAACCGGTTCAATAATTACGGTAAAATTTTTCATCGTTTTATCAACTTCGTCGCTGTAAAATTCAGAGAGTTCAGCAAGGAGACGATCAACTTCACCTGTACGTTCCCCCACCATCACCATTTCAGTTACCATAGGCGGAAAAAGATCTGGATATGACGCAAGAATTTCAGAAAAAGGTTTGCCTGATTTAATTTGATTTGCAGACTCCTTGAGCGCGCTTTGGTAAGTAAGATTGGAGCAGGTCTGCCCGGTGATTTCGACAGCATCGATAATGGGAATAGTACTCTTTAAAAGAGAGGATAAGCTTAAGGAAAAACGTGCAAGATTAATTTGTTTGATGACAGGACCGAAAATGGGAAGTTTGAGCGTTGATTTGTGAATAAGACGATGGAAGGCGGGAATTTTGCGAAGAGCCGTAATATATCCAACAACAAGTCCAATGGTAATGGCAATAACAAAGGTAAGGTAAAGCGGGTTACTGAGAAAGTTCACCGCAGAAATAAGAACCCGTGTAGCAAGTGGTAGTTCAGCATCGAACTCGTCAAAAATTTCAATCAGTTTCGGTAACACCACAGTCGACATGACAATACCTATAATACCCATGGCCGTTAAAATAACTGCCGGGTAAATAAGCGCGCTGCGTATACTTGAGCTTAGGGCGTGAGATTTTTTGAGCTGAATAACAATTTGCGATAGTGACTCATCAAGGCGTCCGGAAATTTCCCCAGAATGAACCATACTTATGGCCATCGCCGGAAACACCTTAGGGTACGACTCCATAACCTCACCAAGCTCACGGCCTTTTTCGACTTCACTTTTAATTTCCGCAACCACGCGTTTAAGTTTTGGATTTTCCATTTCTCTTTCCAAAATACCAAGTGCCTCAACCAAAGAAAGGCTAGCGTGAATCATGGTCCGTAGATGATCCAAGAAAAATATTTTTTGGATAAGGGTAATGCGTGAAAAGCGCTCGACAAAAAGATTCAGTTTAATAATGAATTGCGGTTGTGGTTTTTTTTCGGCCATACATTTAATCGCGAGTCACTCGAAGTACTTCTTCGATGGTGGTAATACCCTGTTTCGCTTTGACGAGTCCATCTTGAAGCATGGTAATCATGCCGTGCTCCGACGCGTATTTTTTTATGTCCTCAGCTGTGGCGCGACTGTTAATTAAATTGATCATGTCTTTTGTGATGTCGAGAACCTCATAGATACCCATACGTCCTTTATAACCCGACGATCCGCAACGACTGCATCCTTCTCCACGAAAAAAAGTCATGGTTTTGAGGTCAGATTCCTTTTTTTCAAGTTTAATTTGTTGACTCTCAAAGAGGTGTAAAATTTTTTTAACGTCAAAGGTGCGACTTAGTTCGTCGATTGCGGCAGCTTCGAGTGTAAAGGGCTTTTTGCAAAAGTCACAAATTTTTCGCACTAAACGTTGAGCCACGATGATGTTGGCGGTAAAGGCCACCAAAAACGGTGGAATATCCATGTCGAGAAGGCGAGGGATGGTGGTTGGTGCGTCATTGGTGTGGAGTGTTGAGAGTACGAGATGTCCGGTCATGGCCGCGTGAATGGCAATTTCAGCGGTTTCTTTATCGCGGATTTCTCCGACCATGATAACATCGGGGTCTTGGCGTAAAAAAGCCCGAAGACCAGCGGCAAAGGTGAAGCCGGCACGGGGGTTAATTTGACTTTGGTTGATTCCTTTTACATGGTATTCAATCGGATCTTCGATGGTACAAATGTTGACGTCTGGTTGATTTAAGATGCCCAGAAGCGAGTACAGAGTGGTCGTTTTACCGCTTCCGGTTGGGCCGGTGACTAAGATCATGCCATGAGGTTTTTCAATGGCACGTTCAACAAGCGCCCTTGGCTCAGGCAAAAAGCCGAGTTGGTCAAGCGTGAGCGGTTTTTGTCCTTCATGAAGCAAGCGCATGACAATTTTTTCTCCATCGTACACAGGGATGATAGACACACGAAATGATAAACGCTCATCTTGAACTTTGATTTTGAATCGGCCGTCTTGCGGCACCATGTGTTCGTCAATTTTGAGGTTAGAGAGGATTTTAATACGCGCGACAATACCGTTTTGAACAGTTTTGGGGAGGGTCATGACGCCGCGAAGTACACCATCCACTCGATATCGAACAACTACCTCTTTTTCTGTTGGCTCAATGTGAATATCACTCGCGTTTTCAAATACCGCGTGTTCTAATATGCTATTTACAATGTTAATAATCGGTAGTTCTTGGGCCGCCTTTTTAAGATCACCATCTTCTTTGCTTCCTGTAGAGTCTTTTAGTTCTTCAATGTTAAACGTGCTTTCTAGATCGGCATGATATCTGCGTAGCGCGTCTTTGATGTCCGTAGGTGTCGTGAGGAAAACTTTTGGTGTAAGCCCTGTTTTGCGCTGAATAAACTCGATCATTTGAATATCAAGCGGATCAAGCATGGCCAGAGAAATGTCGGTTGAATTTGCTTCAAAAGCCACAATATTGTGGGTTTGAGCAAGGGGGGCGGTAATGGTATTAAGAACGTCTTTTTTTATTTCTTTACCCTTGAGTGCGATAAAAGGAACCCCCATTTCCTCAGCCGCAGCCGTGTAGAGTTCATTTTCCTCAACGATACGTTCATCAAGAACAAATTGCTCAAAATCTTTTCCGCTAACCTCAGCCTTTTTTTGGTATTTAGCGAGGTCTGCTTCAGATAAAGAGAAGTGAGAGGTAAGGAGACGAGTAAGTGTTGTGACAGGCAACATATAAAAAGATGTATACAGTATAGCACAGTTTTCTTTTTTTGCCTCCTACGCTCGCTTGACAATGGTGTAGACTTTTGCTACAGTACGCCTCAATTACGACATGTGAGCGCTTAGTGGTCTATGCCCATAGTTGGTCGAACTCTGTGGCCCATAGCCCGTCATCATTAGTTATGAAACACTACGAAATTCTCGCAATTATTGCAGGAACCATCTCTGAAGATGAGATTCCGGCACGTATCGATGCGGTAAAAAACCTGATTGAAAAAACAGGTGGCACGCACATTACCCTTGAACATAAGGGTAAAAATCGCCTCGCCTACCCAATAAAACATATTCGTTACGGGTACTTCTTGTTGGGTCGTTTTGAGGCAAAACCAGAAGTTATCGAGGTGGTTCGAGGTAAAATAGGTCTTCTCGACAATATGCTTCGGGTGATCGTACGTACGTTTGATGCCCACAAACCCCCACACGAACAGATTGCGTTTGCCAATATGAGCATTGCGGCTTCTCGTGAAAGAGAAGATGGGGAAGAAGGCTCTTCTGTGCCAATGCCAGCACAGAGTGAAAAACCTCGTGCACCAAAAGCAGAGTCAAAAGAAAAGGCTGAGACTAAATCAAGCGATGTCAATATTGCTGATATTAGTAAAAAACTTGACGCGATTCTTGAAGAAGATATCGTTTCAGTATAATTCATCTAAATCACTCGTATGGATCTTAACCGAGCAACCATTATTGGGCGCCTTACCCGTGACCCAGAAATGCGTACAACCCCGAGTGGGCGTTCGGTCACGACCATTGCTTTGGCGACAAACCGGACCTGGACAGACCAGGCTGGTGTGAAGCAAGAAAAGGTTGAATACCATAACTGCGTACTTTGGGGAAAACTTGCTGAAATCGCCGGGCAATACTTGGCCAAAGGTCGTCGCGCGTATGTTGAGGGGCGTATTGAAACACGCGACTGGACTGACCAATCAGGTGTTAAAAAATACCGTACTGAAATTATTGTGGAAAACCTGATTATGCTCGATGGACCCCGTGCCGGTGCGGCAGGTGCATCGATGCCGGTGTCAACCAGTGGAGGGAGTACCCCACCACCAAAAGAAGAAGATACGAGTGAGATTCGTGTAGAAGATATTCCGTTTTAATGTATATGCCACAACAAAAAAAAGTGTTGCGTACAACACGTCCGTGTCACTACTGTGTCAATAAGGCAGAAGTGGTAGACTACAAAGATGTGTTTACGCTCCGTCGTTTCGTTTCGTCATTTTACAAAATTGCCCCTCGCCGTCGTAGCGGATTATGTGCTGGTCACCAGCGCAAAGTTGCTCGAGCCGTTAAGCAAGCTCGTATCGCCGGACTTATGGCGTTTGTGCCGAGATAACAAAAAATCCCCTAAGCGGGGATTTTTTTGTATATGGCAAAAAAGACGGCGCCGTGCGAACTGTGATATACTATCGGCACCTAAATGCCTGTCGTTATGCGTAAACAAGGGTTTACTCTTATTGAAATTGTCGTCTCTCTCGGTGTTTTTGCTCTTCTTACGGTTGGACTTTACACGACTATTCAGTACATTTTTAAATCCGTATATCAATCTCGGTTGCGGATTTTAGAAACAAGTATTTTAAATGAACAACTCGAAATTATTCGTAACCTTACCTTTTCAGATGTGGGTATCATTGCTGGAAGCCCACCAGGTGTACTTACAAGAACAGTGACAACGACAAGAAATGGTATCACGTTTACTATGACACGCACCATTCGCAATTATGATGATCCTGCGGATGGCACGATTGGTGGGTCGCCCAACGATACCGCCCCCGCAGATTATAAGTTTGTTGATGTTGACATAGAATGTACAGGTGCATGCACACAACTGCGTCCGCTTTCCCTTTCAACTATTGTAGGACCGAGGTACCTTGAGGGTGATCCGACGCATGGGGCACTTTTCATTCATGTTTTTGATGTTGAGGCGCGACCCGTGGCAGGAGCCAGCGTGCGCGTAGTAGCTACATCAACTAACCCAACTTTTGATTTTGTCGACACGACTGATGACGATGGCATGCTTCGTATCGTCGACCTACCTGAAGGTGTAAACGCATACCATATTACCGTTACAAAAGAAAATTATACGAGTGATGGTACAGTCATGCCAAGTGCCTCGGTTCCTAACCCAAATAAACCGCCTGCTACGGTGGTTGCGCAAGATCTTACAGAAATAAGTTTTACCATTGAACCGATTGCAACGATCAATGTGTCAACCATTAACGCGGCTTGTGGCGCGGTTGGTTCGATTCCTGTGACTGTAACAGGGTCAAAGCTAGCAGGCACCTCGCCGGATGTGCCGATTATTGCATCAAGCACTATCACAGGTGCAGGGACTGGAACGGGGATATTTACTCCTCTTGGGAGCGATATCTATGCTTTTTCTGTCACGGGTTATGATGTGCGGGGTACAATTCCTCAAACACCAGTAAACATTTTGGCCGGTGCCGCGCAACCCCTCTCCATTATGGTTGGACCTGTCACCACGAGGTCGCTTCTCGTAAATGTGCGAGACAGTGTCACCAAGCAACCACTTCCGAATGCGACAGTTGTTGTGACATCATCCCTTGGGTACAGCTCTACTCTAGTCACTGATGTGGGGTTTTTACGCCAAACAGACTGGTCAGATGGACCGGGACAAGAAACGTTTGTGACCGGAACACAGTATTTCACTGATGATAGTAATGTAGACACCTTGACACAATCAGGAAACGTGTTGTTGCGCCAAGTCGGTAGCGGCTACGCGAGTGATGGTATCCTCGAGTCATCGACATTTGATTTTGGGGCAAATGTGAATTATGGCAACATTGTCTGGGAGCCACTTGCACAGGTGGCTGATACCGGTACCACATCGCTGCGATTTCAAATTGCCACCTCAGCTTCGTCTTCCCCAGCGTCGTGGAGCTATCGTGGGCCTGACGGTAATGTGGATACGTACTATACGGTAAGTGATACCGTTATAGCACCCGTTCATGATGGCGAAGAATATATGCGGTACAGACTATTTCTCTCCACGGCTTCTTCTACGGTAACCCCAGTACTTTCTGATGTTGTGTTTACCTACACTAATAGTTGTTTACCACCCGGCCAGGCATACTTTTCGTCGCTTGCAGACATCGAACACGGTATTACCGTATCGCATAGTGGATATCAAACGTTTACCGTCTCAACAACACCTTCTCTGGGCGCCAAAATCACGATTGATCTTTTGTCGTTATGAAGAACCTGAAATACCGTAGTGGATTTACGCTTATTGAGGCCTTGTTTGCCATTGGTATTTTTTCTTTATTGGTGCTGTCCATGACATGGATTTTGGTGACAGGATTACGCGATCAGCGCATTGTGTGGGACCAACTATCGGGGCAAAATGAAGTGCGGCGGGTACTCCAAAACGTCGTTGACGATGTGCGTCGTGCCGAGCCGTCGAGTGCGGGTGCGTATGCAGTGGCAGCCGCCTCGTCAACCGAATTTCGATTTTATGCCAACATCAATGATGACGCGTATCGCGAACGAGTACGGTTTTGGGTTGCGAACGAAAATTTGTATAAGGGTATTATTCGGCCGACAGGCTCTCCGGCCACCTATAACAGCGCAAGCGAGACAGTCACTATTTTGGCCCACAATGTAAAAAATGAAACTCTTGGCATTCCTTTGTTCTCGTATTATGACGAAGCATACGCCGGTACACAGAGTGCCCTTACCGATCCTATAGTTACAACAGACATTCGATTGGTTCAAATTCGTTTGACGATTGATGTAAACCCCGACTCCTCACCGGTACCAATTAGCGCGGAAACATTTGTGCAAATTCGCAATCTCAAGCTCAATTAATATGTCTTTTTTTCTTCGGAAGGGCAAGAAAGATACACGAGGGGTAATTCTCATGTATCTCCTTGTGTTTGGGTCACTTCTTACGACCATGCTTGTAACTGGTGTGGCCAGCTACACCCTATTTGAGCACCGCGCGTCCGAACGTAAACACGATCGTGACCTCGCATTTCAAATCGCTGAGGCGGGTATTAATTATTATCGCTGGCACTTAGCACACTATCCTAATGATTTACAAAATGGAACAACAAGCACCGGCCCTTATATTTTGCCTTTTCGTGATAAAGATGGGAAAACAATAGGACACTATTCACTTAATATCTCACAGCCTCTTGTTGGTTCGACGATCGTAGAGGTGCGCTCAACGGGATATAGCGTGCGGTCTCCGAATACACAACGAACGCTTTCTGTACGACTCGGGTTTCCGGCTTTGGCGGATTATACTTTTTTGCAAAACGCAAACATGCGATTTAGTTCAACTACCGTGGTTCATGGTCCTGTTCATTCGAATGGGGGTATTCGGTTTGATGGTACGACTGATGCGATTATCACTTCTTCACGAGACACCTACGATCCTGGTGACGGTACAGGAGTGCACCCTGGAGTGTGGGGAGCAGGCGGGCCAACGAACTTTTTTTCCTACCCGGTACCGGCAAGTGACTTTAATGCAATTACCGTCGACTTAGCGAATTTACAAACGTCAGCGAGTAATGGCGGGGTGCGAATTTTGTCTTCGGGTCGTGAGGGATGGCATATCACTTTTCGTAGTGACGCGCGCTTTGAGCTCCGCCGTGTAAATAGTCGTATCACCTATGATGGTGTAGCGTATGACTACAATGGTCAAACGTACTTTGGTATATATAATATGCCTGGAAATGGAGCGTTGTTTGTTGAAGATAACGTGTGGGTTGACGGCATTGTTGATGGTCGGGTGACAATTGGCGCGTCAAATTTTCAAGGGGCAGCTGATCGCGATATTATTATTTCAGGAAACTTAATGTACGAAACACAGGCCGGTGACGACGTGCTCGGGCTTATTGCCGAGCGTGATATTGTGGTACCAAAAAATGTCCCAGATACCACGACGATTAACGCCGCGGCCATTGCCCAAAACGGACGCATTTTCCGACCTTACTATTCTGGTACAAATGCCGTTCGGACCAACTTGGTATTTTCGGGAGCCCAAATTGCTTTTAACGGAGGGGGATGGAAGTGGGTTAACGGAGCCGGAACGGTCGTGTCAGGGTTCGTAAATACCAACCATAGTTACGATGGAAATTTACGATTTTACCCTCCACCGGGTTTTCCAACATCAGGGGTGTACGAACTCTTAAGCTGGGAAGAGGATGAATAAAAACCCTGTTTCTTTTTGTCCACCGTCGTGATATACTGTGTGCGTATGCAAAAAGTCCGTAAGGGAGTTATTGTTGTCGCTGGTCTTGGAACTCGTTTTTTACCAGCGACCAAAGCTATGCCTAAGGAAATGCTGCCGGTTTTAGACAAACCGGTTCTTCAGTTTATCGTTGAAGAGATGGCCGCAAGCGGCATTACAGAAATTATGTTTGTGACCAGTTCACAAAAACGCGCTATTGAAGATCATTTTGATCGCGACCGAGCGTTTGAAGAATATGTGGAAAAAAAAGGAAAAGGCGCGCTCCTTAAGCCTCTCGTAGAGTTAAGTCAAAAAGTTCGGTTTTTTTACACGCGTCAATCAGAACCTTTAGGCAATGGACACGCCTTGTTATGCGCGAAAGAATTTGTTGGGAATGAACCGTTTGCGTTTTCAGATGGAGACAGCATTATTGACGCAAAAACACCAGTAACGGCTCAATTGTTACGTGCATTCCGTAAAGAAAATGCACCTGTCATTGGTGTACAGCGTTTATCCGATAAAAAACAAATGACCCTGTACGGTAATATTTATGGAAAAAAAATAGGTACCAAAAAAACCTACCGCGTGAGTGATGTGAAGGAAAAACCACCTGAAAAAGACGTGTCGCCGGAGGGGTTAATTGTTGGAGGTATGCGTTATATCTTAACCAAAGATATTTGGCCCTACCTTGAGGCGGTAAAGGTGAGTCACGGGGGGGAAATTTGGTTGACTGATGCGGTACACGCGCTTGCAAAAAAGAAAAAATTATTAGCGTACGAATACGAAGGGCAGTATTTTGACACAGGAAATAAACTGGCACTTCTTAAGACCGCGATCCATTTTGCAATGAAGGATACTGATATGAGGGAAACCATTACTCAGTTTGTTGCACAGTATGAATAAGAATATTTTTTTTGCTACCCTCATACTTTGTTCATTCGCGGCCACGATAGTGCCATCTGATGTGGCACTTGCCCAGGCCGGTCGAGTGGACACATCGACTATTCCGCCGGCTGGATCTTCTTCTGTGTCTCCGGCAGGAACTGCTACGGTCGCGCCCACAAATAATGCAAATGATGGACCAGAAACGGTCGCAACTGACACTTCAGACGCTGATGTTGTGACTCAAAAATGTAAGACAGAATACAGTCAGGCAACATATCAAGTATGTGATGCTCGCCCCCAGAATCCAGGGTCGTGGGCAAATAAAGAGGAATGCAAAGCCGCACTCATTAAAGCATGTATTGATTCAGAGAATGTGGCTTCTGCCGAAAAGAAAAAAGCAACTCGTGGTCCATATGTCCCAAGTCAGGTTGGCGGGTTAAATAAGTTTGGGTTTAGTAATGTAACCATTGGTATTGCCCGACTGGCCAAAGCGATTATTGGGGTAATTGGATCCATTGCCTTGGCTATGTTTGTGTATGGGGGGTTTGTGTGGATGACTTCACGGGGGAACAGCGAACAGGTCTCAAAGGCCATTAAAACCATGGTATGGTCGGCGCTCGGTATCGTTGTTATTCTCACCAGCTACGCAATTGTCGATTTTCTTTTCAGTATATTTGGGTAATGTATGTTAAAACGTTTTATTTCTCTTTTTCTTGTCAGCCTTTTTTTGCTTACCAGTGGTTTGGGCTGCAAGGGGCTTAGTCAAGAGGAAACGCAAGCGATTCGACCAGTTCGTATTCAGTATTGGACCGTATTTAATAATGTCGATGAGCTACGCCGCATAGCAGATGAATATAAAAAAATTCGTCCTTACGTCACCGTCGATATTCGCCGTTTGCGATTTGACGAGTTTGAGGGTGTGCTTTTAAATGCGCTTGCAGAAGACGCAGGGCCTGATATTGTATCTGTGCAAAATACCGCGCTTCGTGGAAAAATGTCCCGTCTCACACCAATGCCCGCGAGCATTTCCATGGCTAATGTGCAGGTGGTTGGTAAGTACGCACAGGAGACACAGGTGACTGTCGAACAGGTGCCACTTCCGACTCAAAGTTATATGCAAAACGCCTATGTGCAAACCGTATCAGATGATGTTGTTGTTGATGGAAAAATATATGGCCTTCCTCTAGCGCTTGACACTTTGGCTCTTTATTATAATAAAGATCTTCTTGACGCGGCCGGTGTACCACTGCCACCAAAAACCTGGCCTGAACTTTTTGAGGCAGTGAAAAAAGCCACAAAATTTGATGCTGACGGAAATATTGTTCAGTCCGGTATTGCCATGGGGACGGGTGCAAATATTGATAATGCGTATGACATTCTCTCTTTTCTCATGTACCAAACAAATGTACCAATTGCATCTGGTCGTCAAATTACATTTGCCGAAGGCTTGCAAAATCGAGCATTAGAAAATCATCCAGCCATGCAAGTCCTTCGTTTTTATACTGATTTCGCGAGAGACAGTAAAGAGATTTATAGTTGGAATGCTGCATTACCAAACGCGTTGGAATCATTTGTGCAGGGAAAAACAGTTTTTTATCTTGGATACGCATACGATGCTCCTCGTATCCGTGCTCGCGCGCCACAAATGAATCTTGAGGTCACTACAGCACCACAACTACCAGACACACTTCCGGTTAATGTGGCTAATTATTGGGTTGAGACCGTCCTCAAGAAGTCAAAGCACCAAAATGAAGCTTGGGATTTTATCCGTTTTATGACATTGCCACAAAATGTGGCAACGTATACAGCTACCACCAATCAACCAAGCCCCCTTCGTACGCAGGTGACCGCGCAATTAAACAATCCACTGCTTGCACCGTTTGCAAGCCAAGTGCTTGTGGCTAAAAACTGGTATAAAGGAAGTAATATCGATGTGGTGCGAAAAGCCTTTGCGGCTATGGCCGATCAATCGCTAGCACCGCTTCAAGATGATGAACAGCAGGCGGTTCGTGACGCGAATGCTTTGGTTCGAGCGGCTCAGGTGACTCAACAAACTTACTAGTATGACTCGGTTTTTTATTAAAACAGTATTGATTGCCATAACCGTTATGGCACTTGTCACCCCATTTCGCAGTGTGCACGCGGCCGGAGAAGACTGTTGTGTGCGTGTTGAAGTGGATAAAGAGACAAAGGAAACGGGCTGTCGTATATCAAATTACTGCAATACAACTCCTAGGAGACAGACTGTTGACATAAGCGGTTCGGATTATTTTAATTATCGAAAAGTGGACTGTTTTACACTAAGCAACGCCGGAGTAGCGGCTACCCCGATACTTATTCCTTTGGGGGCGCAGTCATATGCGGCCATTGCATCACTTTTTCCAAGTTCATATACATGCAAGGCAGAGGTAGTTTCTTATGAACGTCCCACTTCGTGCGTCGGCTCATCTCTGTGCATTCAGGAGTTAAACAGAAGCAATGGTTGTGTCGGACTCTCTGTGACCACATGTATTACTCGTCCCGGATGTTTTTTGCTCGCTCAAACCTGTTACGGTCGTGACGATTTAAGTGTGTGCCAAAAAATTACTAGCCCGGGCCTTTGTGGGCCCGCATCAGATGGCAGTGTGGCAGGGAGTAGGGTATGCAGGTGGCTCGCTGATCAAAGTGGAGGACGATGTGTTCAGGCAGCTGAAGCCGCCGCCGCGCAGCGTGTGGTTGGTACGGAAAGTGACATATTGCCAGATTGTGCTATTCAGGGAACATGTCGAAGTATCAAGGATTTAGAAAATCTTGCCTTTAAGATCGTCAACCTTCTTTTTACCATTATCGGTTCTGTCTCGTTTGCCTTTTTTGTCTATGGTGGTGTGGTTATGATTGTGTCATTTGGAAATAGTGATCGATTTGCAACAGGCAGGTCAATTTTTATCGCCGCGATTATTGGTATATTTATTTCTTTTGGTGCCTATTTGCTGATTGGGTACGTCTATGCGCTTCTTGGTGTACCTTCTGTATTTCGTGGAGGTATTAATGCAACGTTTTAGTTAAAGCCGTATGAAACGCATACTATATATACAAATTATCTTGCTCGTAGGATTAGTATTTTTCCCTTTTTACGGGGTAAACGCCGCGGTGTGTACATACACGATTACCGCACGTCAACCGTCAACTGGTGCTTCGTCAGGTTCTCAGTCAGCTCGACTCGGCTGCACCCCGCTTACTGTAAATACAACCGCCGAAACGAGTGTCAAAGAAGAGCAGTGTCAAAAATTGTGCCAAGAACATGAGGGCGTTGACCGATGGGCAGAGTGTACACTTGATGAGCCAGCGCAAGAGTGTCCCGCGAGTGGCTATGAGATTAATTACATTAAACCATCATCAAAGCTCATTGTTATTCCTTTGCAAAATCCGCTCGGCACCGACACTGACGCGGCTATTACAAAAATTCTCCCAGGACTGTTAGGACGGTTGATCGCTAATGCTCTTGGAATTATCGGGGCGATAACATTACTTGTGTTTATTTACGGTGGGTTTTTATGGCTCACCTCGGCTGGAAATGAAGATCGGGTAGCGAAGGGAACGCATACTATGGCCTACGCTGCTATCGGAATCTGTATTATTTTTTCAAGTTATGCTATACTTTCTATAGTCTTCAAAGCCATCGGTTCCGGCTAAGTGGTGAAGAAGAAAAGGAGCATCATGTCGAACCTTACGTTATTTCTTATGGTAACTACAACGCGAAAGGGGGTGAGTACATGAATTACGCATTGTCTAATGTTTCAAAGTACAAACTCGTACTTGGAGCTATCGCAGTACTCGCTTTCTCAGTAGTAGCGGTACCTGCACATGCTCAGCCAGCAGATCCAAATACTGATCCACTTGGTTTGACATCATTTGATGGCGCCTCAAACTTAGGAAATCGTTCTCTTGAAGAAACGATCGGAGGT